>ERZ779664.4-NODE-4-length-141421-cov-8.152781_pt1 | contig 141421 bp, 213 predicted proteins | sample MGYA00511478_ERZ779664 | MGnify/ENA primary metagenome ERZ779664 (study PRJEB29588, sample SAMEA2160437) | human gut metagenome | biome: human gut; feature: human-associated habitat; material: faeces | place: Denmark | collected 2008/2010 ...
TCGGAATGGGTAATAACCCAATGGTTGGTGCTACAGTAGCAGTTGCCGTTTCTGTTCAGCAGGCTTCTGATGAGGGCAAATTCTAAATAGAAAGCTTGATTTTATAGGTTTTTTGGAGAGTCTTTGGAGAAATCCGAAGGCTCTCTTATTTTTTATAAAAGTGCATGTGGACGAGAATAATATTGAAATGTCCACATCTCGTCCACGTAAATTTAAAATGTGGACGAGAAAATAATATTGAAAATGTGGACGAGGTATGTTATACTCCTAATAAAAGGAACATCTGTTCTTGAAAGGAGTATGACTATGGGCGATGTATTAATTAAAGCAAGAACTCGTAACAGTGGTAAAGTAGTATATGAATATCGGTTTGAAGTTGCTTCTGTAGATGGCAAACGTCAATGGAAGTCTAAATCTGGCTTTGCTACAAAGAGAGAAGCCAAAGAAGCTGGCAAGATAGCACAACAAGCATATGAACATATGGGACAAGTTGTAGAACCTTCAGATATGTCATATGCCGATTTCCTAGATATGTGGTTAGAGAAAGACTGTAAGCTCACTTGCAAATCTTCTACACTTGTAGGGTATGAGAAAAAGATTAGATTATATATCAAACCTGAAATTGGCTCATATAAGCTAAAAACTATCACCAAAGATACTCTGCAAGACTTCATTACCAAAATGTATGATGAAGGCTACTCAATCAATACAGTAAACTCAGTTAAAGGATTATTAACAAAATCATTTACTTATGCTTTAGACAGACATTATATCATATCAACACCTGCAATAAATTTAGTAGTTCCGACAAAGAAACAACCAAAGAAAGCAACAAGAAGTAAGAAACACGTATATATTCCTCAAGAAGTTATGCAAAAAATATTTGAAAGATTCCCAGAAGGTACATCAGCTTATATCCCTATTATGATTGGTTATCATACAGGATTACGCTTGGGAGAGATATATGGACTTGTATGGGAAGATATTGATTTTGAAAATAAAACACTCTCAGTTAATAGACAAGTTCAATGGGAAGCAGGCGAAGCAAGATCAGAAGAAGAGAAGAAAAAAACTAATGGCACATCTAAATCTAATGGATATTGGTACTTCTCTAAGCCTAAATATGACTCTTTTAGAACAATAGAACTTGATGATGTAATATTAGAAGCTCTGAAAAAAGAACACGACAAACAGCTAAAAGCAAGGGCATATTTTGACAAATACTATAATCATTATTATTGTGAAAATGAAATGACATATGCCAAAACTGATGACATATTACCGATAAATAAAGTATCTCAAGAAAAGTCACCTTATGAAGTAAATTTTATTTGTAGACGAGAAAATGGTTCATATATTAGTGCAAGAACGACACAACATACATCCTCTATAATTCATAAACAGTTGAACTTCCCTCAGTATGATACACATAGTTTAAGACACACTCATGGAACAATCCTATATGAAAATGGAGCTAGTTTTATGTATATTAAGGAGAGGTTAGGACATAAAAATCTACAGACAACAATTGAGATATATACAAATCATTATACAGATACAATAAATAAAAATGGTAACATAGTTTTAAATAATGCTTTTAATAAGGAGAATGTATGATATATTTGATTAATAATATTCGACAACATGAGAGACATTTCTGGAATTGTTTGCATAGCATCGCTTCGCAAGAACAGATCCAAAGAATATTAGATGGAAACAAAGTTATCATTAATGAATCTGAATATCAAATAATAGAAGAGGAAAAATCGTAAAAAAATAGGGTATGTAGAAATTAATCTACATACCCTATACATTTATATTTTCAATATCAATTTACCATGAACATAATATTTAGGTCTTTCTTCTTTATACAATTTCCATCTGAGAATATCATCAAGAATTATAACAATACCTGATAAAAACATCCAAATCAAACTAAAAAATAAATTTATTTGACCTCCGATAAAACTCAACGGAAGAGAAGAGTAGTCCCAAATATGCAATCCACATTGTAAGTTCCAATAAAAACCGCCAATCGCTTCTGACAATGTTGCAATTAACATACCGAATATGCATTGAAGAATAAAATCGGTTTTGATGTCAAATAAATTATTAATCAAGCCAATTATTATCCCTATAAACCCTGCCAACACAAACATTCTCCAATCAGATAATTTACCTTTATATAGACATTCAATGATAAAATATATTAAACCATATACAATAAATAATGTAGAATATTTTATAATTCTTTTCATAATTCTACCTCATATTATGCATTTATTGTTACAACTTTCTCAACTATCTTTTTACTCTGGTTCATTATCTCATTATATTTATCAAGATATTCGCCAGTCAACTTATCACCATACTTAATCGCAGCTATATCATCAGTTTTGTCAACATCGGAAATTGATAAAATATATAACTTAAGCTGATTAAAATATGTCTGATTAGTTGTTAAATTCATTGTCTCTTGAATATAAATTGCAGAAATAGCATCATAATTATATAAACCACATGATTCACCATCAGCATGATAAGGAACTTCCATTCCAGTTTCTTTTGCAAGATTCATTGCATTAAGCATATTACTCTGATCCTGAACAGTGTATGAATAATGTTTTCCGTTAACCTCCACACCATTCTCAATAACAGCTTCACAAGCATTAGACATTTCAAAAATTTTATTATTTTTTGTGAATTTTAAAACAAGTTTTTTTTGCTCAGCAATTTCTTCTTCGGTCAATACCTTTTCTGGTTCTTTTTCTGGTTCTTTTTTTTCTGGTTCAGTATAGACAACACCTGTTGATATATAATATGTGTTACCTTCATCGGTAGACTTATATTTTGTTGTAAATTTTGAATAGTCTCCCATGATTTCATCATTATTTTCATTTAAAAGATAAAATCCTGAAAGAGCTATATCTTCAGTAATATTTTCAACTTTCAATTTATATATATCATTAGAGATATATGATAATTTTCCAATTGAAATAGTTTCATTTTTATTAAATTTTAATTTATCCATTATAAATCCTTTCCGCAACGAAAAGATAATTTATATTCATTTTGTAACTTTGGCAATATATCCTTTACGAACAGAATCCCTTTTGTCTTATAGTAGCCTCTATCTTTGTTTGATCAATAAGAACATATCTATTAACACTTTCCAAATCTGCATGTCCTAATAATTTTGCAATCACACCTATATCTGTATCACGTTCTGCTAATCTGGTTGCAAAAGTTGCTCTAAATAAATGTGGATGAACCCTGGTGACTCCACTAAGTATGCCTAATTTTCTTACCATACTTTCTATTGCAGTTTTACATAATCTTGTAGGACATCCCTTCCTAGAAGCAAACAATGGCGTATTAGACGCATATGTACAATATGTACCATTCATATTTATATCTTTTCGTTGCTTTAAATATTCATTTAATCTCATTGCTGTTTTACCAGAAAACGCCACTGTTCGTTCTTTATTTCCCTTACCTAATACTTTACAAGTATAGTTTTTAAAATCTACATCTTCCAAATTAATTCCACATAATTCACTAACTCTAACACCAGTATCAAGAAAAAAGTGAATAATCGCTAAATCTCTTGAATTTGTAGTATTTATTTTTAGTAACTCAATTTCCTCGTCTTTGAGAGGAACTTTGATACATTTTTTATATTTTACAGGTTCAACAATAGATATAGGATTATCAGCTTATATAAATAACTAAACACAGAAGACAGATATTTTCGCTTAATATCCATTGTCGAACCTTTTACATTATCAGGTAACTATTCAATTGTTATGAGTTGTGAATACGTTACTACATAATTAATGTTTACAATAAAACATTACATATTGGACTCTACAATTCATATCCACTTGTAGTGTATCTTTAAAAACTACATACCAATTATCATTCATGAATGTTACACCTTCTAAGTGAATAGGAAAAGCCTTTCCGTCACCATTAGATACTAATATAACAATATCAGTAGCAGAGAGAGTTTGTAATCCAAATATCTCTGCTACTTGTTGGAAGTTGAATAATACAAATGAATTATTACCCGATTTCACTTCTTTTACTACAGTACCAGCATCAATTTTTATACTACTTAATCCATTAAGATTAAGATCTGTTTTTAGATTACCTAAACTCTGGTTTAATTCAGTTACACTCTGGTTTAATGTAGTTACACTCTGGTTTAATGTAGTTACAGTAGTAGCATCAGCAGCATATCCAGTCTCGTGCGTATTTGTACTTGTAGTTATTCCTTTTATTGCGCCCACTTTTGTCTGAGCAGTCTTCCCATCGTTGAATTCAACATCATTTGCGTGAGTCCAAAACGATATTCTATGCCACAATTTATCAGCAGCACTCCAAATTCTATAAAATTTTCCTGTTACTTTTTTTTCACTAACAGCCATTTAAATTCCTCCTTTATAATAAAAAAGAGACACATTTAGTGTCTCTAAATCTGTATTCATATTTAATTAATCATCTATCCATGCCATACCATCTGTAGGGGAAGAAGGTTCTTCTGTGCTAGAATTTATTCTGTCGCATTTTTCTAAAGTACTTAGATATTCTTGTAACGAATAAATTCTATTCTGAACCATATTAAAATAATCAGAATTAATTGTAGTAATGTTACTTGCATTACATAATTTCGATGCATTATCATAATCACCTTGATCAATATAATTCTGAATATTAATCATAACATCTTTATTTGGTATATCTACATCTGATATAAATGGTAAATCGTCTATACTATCTGGAAAAACTGATTCTACTTTATAAGCCATTTCACATACCCCCTATCCAAACATCTGAGTTATTAGGAGTAGAAGGTTGATCTTCCATATAAAATACAGACTGTTTAATTGTTTTTGCATATATTTCTGCGTTTCTTATTTCTTCATTTAAAGCATTAAAATCCGAGCAATCAGGCATACATTGTTTTATACTTGGATTTGCATTGATTAATTTTGCAGCAGAAATATAGTCTTTGTCCTTTTGGTATTCTTTTATTTTTTCAATCAATACTGCATCAGAATTACTTGCATTTCTGTAAGTTTTCTTATCCATTACAGTAGATGGAAAATTAGAATACTCATGTGTATAATCTGCCATACGTTTCTCCTTTATTCTTCATATAATGGATAAAATGTATGCATTGTGATAGATGTTGTTCCATCTGTTAAATTTAATGTTATTTTATCCGTAATATATTGTTTTATTTCTGATTCTCCTATTTTAGCGTAAGATACTTTCATATATTCTTTCAACCAAGGCACAAGTCGTCCAATTTCAATACTTATATTATCAGTTAATCTTGCGTCAACAAATAATTCATACTCAGCTCTTTCAAGAGCAAGACTATCAGATGAAATGTTTTCATATACATCACCTGATTTTACATCTAAACGTTCTTCGCCAAGTTTCTGCACAGTAAAAGGAGAATCTTTTATTATTTTTAATGATACAGTATCAACATTGTATTTATCTTGAAAATATTTTTTTGTATATTTAGTTGTAACTGTACCATCTGCACAAGTATATTGATCAGAACTTACAGAACCATCTACTAAAGCTGAGAGGGCGTGAGCTTGCCATGCGCCTTGTGCATAAAAACGCTTTATCCATGTTTTATTTTGATATGTTTTTCTAAATTTAAAAACATATACTTTCCCAGCAGGTAAATAATTTTCAACTAAAGGTTTGTCAGTGTTCTCATCATAAATCTGAATAGCTCCTAAATTATTTACATTGATATATTGTGTTGAAGAATTTGTACTTGGAATTTTAATAGCGATTAAATCTCCATTAGAATAATCTTTGTGATATGCTTTCATATTGACGGTATAGGTAGAATCTGAATTAGTAACATCTTCTGAATAGAAATCTACATCAAATGTCTCACCCCACACGTGTACAACATTTCGTACATTAGAATAGTCGGTTGAGATTGATTCAGAAACTAGACAATTTTTAATATCATCATTAGTTATAATAATATTATCTTCTTTGCAAGAAGGCGTTAATCTTGTCATAAAAATACCGTTCTCATCAAAAGCTGAATCAAAATTTGGATATAATTCTGTTATATCTGTTATCATACTTGATACATTATCCCCAACAGAAAATTCAAGATCATATGGCACACAATTCCAATAAGGGTGTGACGCTCTGTAAGACATATAATCCTTATTGAATTCTTCTAATCCCTTGGACTCGCCAATATCATCAACAATATAATCTTTTATACCGCCTAATTGTGTTATCGTAGATACTAATGAGTCTCTGATTGTATTATATTTTAATGGAGTGCCATCATCAGATTCTTCATAAGCTGGAATAGTAGTAGTCAACGCACTTAATTGCCCATTTTGAGTACCATCTAATCTGTTCCACAAATCACCACAATTAATAGTTAAACTATTACTATCCACAGAAATAGAAGAATTAGTATCAGTTACAATAAAACAGCCTTCATTATACCATTTATATTCTGACATTCGTGGAGTCTTAAGTCCAATTTGAAGCATGATTTTTTTATTCATCCACATTCTTGCTCGTTCAGAAGGTGTCATTTTATCGCCTATTGGAAACATAGTAAAAGAATATGTACGCCTTGTATTTGAACTTGAGTCTATTGAAACTGAGCCATAATCTATTGTGAATTTTATTTCGTCCACAATACAATTATTGTTATCAAATACTAAAATCTTGTATAAATATTCTACCCATTTTGAAAAAGCAAGTTTTTTATCTAATGTACTTATATTTGACATACAAAATCCTCACTTTCTTTAATAGTCAATCCATACAAGATTATTCTTTGGCATAAACGGCTCGTTATCATCAATAATGATGTCTTTGTCATAGTTGCTATATTTCTCATCAGAAGAAACTTGAACATAATTACCATCTTTTCCCCAAAATTCAGAAGAAACATTGCTAAGTCCTGATTCATATAAATCTTCTTCATCAGTATAATCACCAGACTCATACCATTGAAAATCAATAATTCTATGTTGCCAATGTCCGTCCATCGAATCTGTTGGGCTTCCGTCAACATTAATCATCCACATACGCCCATCAAATGATTTTAATATTTTAGGCATACCATTTGTAAGCCAATCCATAATATTTTTTTGATAATCAAAAGACTTTTCAAGTTCAAAATCACAATTATCATTCATAGGTACAAAATATCCACTTACTTCGCCAGAATCATAATTTAGATTGCCAAATGTATGAGCAAATGGGTATCTAAACATAGGAATTTCCTGCTTTGTCAGCTTATAATTATTTCGCGTTGTGTCAATACTTCCTATATCTAATATAGTTCCGTAATTATGAGTCAAATCTGAGATAAAAATGCCATCAAATGAAACCATGATTTCCTTTATATCTCGTCCATTCTCTACGCCATTTAAGAGACTAACACAAGCATATTCATATGTTTTTTTGTTTTGAACAATATTATCAATATAAGTAATATCAAAATCTTCAATTTTTTGTATTGCTTTTCTATATATAGTTGTCCACGTAAAATCACCTTTTAAACGTTTTTGAATGATAATGTCAGAAGTATTATTAAGTACATACTCAATATTTCCTGCTGATAAGCTATGTTCATAATTAGCTGATAGTATAGAATTATTATTCCATGTGGTATCAATTTCTTTTGATTCTTCCATATTACTATCAGTACTAATTACAAACGTATCAAAATCAGCATTACCAATTTTTGTTTGTCTTATATCATCTACATTAGTAGGGGTAGGAGAGTACGAATAGTCTGCCCCTAAAAAAGTTGAACCTAAAATTATCATTGCACATCTCCTCCTTTCTACTGTATTGTTATTTTAAATAAGCTGTCTTGTCTTGTAATGTAAATTGTATAAAATTGATTTGCAGTTAATTTTTGTCTTGGGCTATATAAAATATAATGACTTAATCCGTTGGAAACATCCAATTTAAAATAATCCAAACCTTCATATATATAGTGATACAGTAAAATTTTATCTACTTTATTTGTTTCAGACCAAATAAGTCCAGTTTTAAAGTTTTTAGCTTTAATTCCAACTTTATGACCTGATTCTATAAGTAATCCCTCATTGTATTCTACAAAGGTATTTGAATTATTAAACTGTAACACACCATTCGATATTGTATATGAATCTGTAGCGACACCATCAATTGAAACAATATTAGAGATACATTGTACATATCCACCTTTATAATTATTTTTCACCTTGAAAATGCCTGAAAAATTAGAAGAATTATACTGAGTATATATTTTTACAAAACCAGTATCTATTTCTACCGAATCTACAGTAATACCAACACATCTTAAATAATAAATTTGCTCATTATCTAAACTACTATATATATAAGTAGGAGTTTGATTATATATAGTCCCACTATTAGATAATTCATTATATGTGGCATCATACAAATAAAAAATGTATGATTGTAATTTCCTATTTTCATTCTGAGAATAATTAATTGTAGCATTATATGATGATGACTTTACATAATTTGTTCCATTATTTAATCCGCTAAAATTAAAAGTAGGGGTAGAATAACAAGTAAATAATATTTTGTCAGATAGACTTGATTCATTATTATTCTCATCAAAAACAGATATTTGTATTGTATATGATGTCCCATTAGTTAATATATTCCCACTAATCGGATGTCTAAATCTCATTTCTGAGATCGTTTCATCTTTTATAATTTCATTAGTTAATGCATTCCTGATTACAATTCTATTCTTATATGGTTGATTTCCTATATAAGAAAAGGAGAAAACGTAACCAGCCGTAGCATCAAACGGTATAATTTTACTGATAGCAGGCTTTGCCATAATTTTCTCCTTTCAAATTAACCTATCCAAACAGCATTACTAGCAGGTGAAGTTGGCTGTGTTGATGAATAAGTAAAAGTTGTCTTTTTATCTACTAAATCTTTTAGTACTTTTCCTTGGTAAGCTGACAATGACTGATCGGTTGCAGTTGAGGTGAGATTATTTTGTACTCCACGCCAAGTGTCTGTAAACTTTGCATTTGCAGGTACATTACTATTTACTGTATGACCATTGACTGTAGTAGAATTACCACCATTAGCAGGAAGAGATGATGGGATAGTAGGAATAGTAGCAGAACTATAAGCTAATGAACCAAGACCAAGCCATGATTTTAGTGCATCTTTTGACACATCTTTTATTTTTGCATTTACATCAGAGCCATTGCCCGTTGTATATCCTGCTATAAATTTAATCGCATCACCAGAAATTCCGCTACCACCATATCCAATTTGAATTGTTTGACGAGTTGCATTATAATCAACAAGTCCTGTTGCTTTAGATGCCGAACTAGCACTACCTGCACTTGTAGCATATTTTACACTTTTCGCAGAGTCAGCAGTATTATCAACATTCCCAAGACCAACTTCAGATTTTGAATAACTTGGTTTTGAACTAGCTTTAGCCCACGCAGAAACATCACTTGCAGGTCTTGCATTACTTAATCTACTATCATTACCTGCACAAGCAGTATCAGCAGTAGTACCTAAAGGTCTCCAAGTATTAGTATCTGTTTTCTTATATCCCCACCCTGCAACAGTGGAATCGGTTACAGCAGTTGCCCCAGAAGCAATCCCATCTAGTTTCTTCTTGTCAGCTGCTGTCATCAGTCCGTGAGCAGACTGAGTTACATCATTGTAAGTAGTATTGGTTGTAGGTGGTGTATAACCAAGGGCTGTAGTTACATCAGATTTAGATAAGTCTGCCTTGGCATAACTGAGAGCACTCCATACACTTGTACCATCACCAATTTTATATTTATTATTCTTATCTGAGCTTATAGCCATTTCACCATTGAGAAGAACAGGATTTTTAGAAGCCCAGTTACTTTCCGTATCAGTTCTTTGTTTTACTTTTACATTAATGGTATTTTCTGCCATTATATTTTCAACCTCCTTAATTTATAAATATATGAAGGTATTGATATACCTCTATGCATAGAAAAATGGATACACATAGAGGTATCCATTTATTTAAATCTATATTTTATTATGCTGATGCATTTCCACAATCAAAAACAATTGTGTTAGAACCCTGAACTAAGAAGTCAGAGGATACATTTGCCTCAACGGGAACACCGTTCGCAAAGTATACAGGATGTGTTGTAGAACCTGCATTTGTACCTAATTTGCTTGCAGTCGTTGCAGTTGTCGCAGAGTTTGCTGAACCTGCACTTGTTGCATATTTAACAGATTTATTTGCATCAGCTGTATTATCTACTTTTCCAAGACCTACTTCAGACTTTGTATATGTAGGTTTTGTACTTGCTTTTGCCCAAGCATAAACATCACTTGCAGGAAGTGTTGTAGGATAAGATGGGAGAGTGACAGTAGTGCCAGACTTATACTCTTTCGTACCAATCTTTACAGACTGAACTGCTGAGTCGGCTTTTATGCCCTGTACTGCTGTAGCATAATTTGTGGCAAGTCCATTTGCGTAAGTTTTAGCAGCAGATAAAGCATCTGCTTCTGATTGGTCTGCATAAGCTTTTGTCGCATAGTTAGTAAGATCAACAGCAGAATCACCGATTTTCTCAAACTTCTTTGCACTTCCGCTTACAATAAGCATATACTCATCGTAACCATTATTAGTACCAGAACCTACAGCACCAGAAGCTTTCGCCACCATATAAATTGTATGTTTGTCAGCTGCATCAACACTTGGAAGTGTATTTACAATAGTTCTCTTTAAATGGTCTGCATTTGCTATAGCACTAGAAATTTTTGAATCAATCTGTGCGCCTGTATAAGTATCAGTAATTCCGTATCCAGAAAGAGTTGTAGGATTTGTACCAGCTGTTACATGTCCCTTATTATCAACTGTTACAGACTTATATGTACCAGCTGTTACACCAGAAGTTGGGTGAGAATATACAGTGTTATTGTCTGTTGATGTAATAACGATATTGCCACTTGAATCTGTTGTTACTTTAGTTGCACCTGCACCACTGATCTTAAGTGACTGTTTATTTTTATCGCTATCTGTAATATCAATAGTTGCATTTCCATTTACAGCACCAGATGGAGCACCTAATGTATATTTTGTATCTTTGTATGATGTGATAAAGCCAGTATCATTTTGGAGCTGACTTACTTTTGTTGGTACAGTTACATCGACAACCTTAGAATTCGGTGTAAGTTTAGTACCATTCACAGAAACACCCTCAATTACGTTTGCTTGTGCATTACTTGGCGCATGTGCAGATGTAGAATGCTTATAAGCTGCGTCATAGTTTGCTTTTAATTCTGTTGTAAAAGAAGCAGTAATAGCGTCCAAAATAGCTTTGTTGCTATGTGTATGACTAGCTGTATCAACAGCAGCTTTGATAGCAGCTGATACTTCGTCAGGCGTCATTGCTGAATATGGTAAATTAGCAAAGGTGTTTGTCCCATCACCAAACTTAAATTTTGGCGCACCAGATTCAGGAAATTCAATTGCCATTTCACCTTTAAGCAACACCTTATCAGATGAAGCCCATGTAACACTTGTATCATTACAAAGGACAATCCTTGTATTTAAAACATTGTTTGCCATGTTAGTATTCTCCTTTAATTAAATAAGGAGGAGAAGCTATGTAGCCCCTCCTCCATTTATAATATTGATATCATTGTAGTCACTACCTATGCAGTAATATTTCAAATCGTCATCGCTCCAACGATAAGTTTTATTCTCTGCCGTAGCAACATAAATTTTTGATGCACTACCAATATTCGGAAATGCATATTTCGTAGCCTTCGTTATAACTGGTGATTCATTTAGTTCTTCCCATACTCCGTTATTATAAAAACAAAGAGTATTTGGCAATAACAAATACAATTTATTTGCTAAAGGCGCGAGAGGAAGATCATTTACCACCAAAAAATCTGAAGATATAGGATTTCGCGAAGTCGCTGAATCCTTATAAAAGTTCCCCGTATCTCTACAGAAAATTAATTGACCATCTGTAATGGGGACATCTTTTAGTTTGGATTCAGATACCTCTGTTAAAGATAAAAATGCCATTATAACCTCCTAGATATCCCATTAGCCGATACGGATAACTTAGGCAATTTCAGCCCAAGTAACAGCACCTTCTACAACTTTTACTCTTGTATCCATTGCTCCGTTTAAACCATCGGCATAAGCCTTCGCATCGGATAATGCTTTGTCTGCTTTTGACTGAGCATCGGTAGGTAGCTGCCGCTGTAATTGCCTCCTGCTTTGCTGTTGCAATAGCTCCTGTTAATTCAGTAACTTTTCCATCAATCTGATCTTTATTGTAGTAATTCTCAAGAGACTTCGTAATTTCACTAAACTTATTATTGATTGCCTTTGTAACAGATTCTGTTGTTGCATATGCAGATAAATCAATTGTAAAGCCTAACAGCTCCCATCCCTCGCCAGTGTAAACGTACTCTTTGCCGTCATCAGAAGTATGATAAACATCACCGACAATCATACCTTTGATAGCATCTAAAGCAGCTTTGTTATCAAGAGAACCTTTAAACTTAAATACAGAAGCAACTTTTGCATCAATCTGCTTCTGTAATTCGGTCTTTGCTTCGTTTACCTTATTAGTTGCATCTGTTGCAGCTGTCTCCGTTGCAGACTTAATAGCCTCATCTTTAGCCTTATCAATTTTTGTCTGTACCTGGTCAGCTGTTCCCATACCTTCCAACTTCTTTGCAAGATATGCTTTGATAGCTGCCTGAGTAGCTACTTTTGCATCATTAGCCGTGTCATCCCCAATCTCGCCAACTGTACCAACAGCAATATCTACATAATCTACTCCTGTGTATAATTTTGCAGAAAAATCAGGAAGTACATATACAACACCCTGAGACGGAGCAGTAGGTAAAGAAGTAACTTTCTCGAACTTCTGGCTATATACTTTATCGCCTTTAAAAATCTGTCCATCGGCAAAATACAAAGTATCATTATCTTTTGCCTGTAATGCCTGATAATTTGCAAGTGTACCAAATTTAAAATTTACAATGTTATTCATAGATAAAATCTCCTTTAATTTTGTTTTTTTCATTATTCAGTTTGTGAACTACCCACGAGCTAAATAATTATTTAAAATTCAGTCCAAGTGAATCCAGAACCTGTATTTGAAATTACAGGTTCTACAACGAATGAAGATGCGCCCTGCTGTACTGTGTAAGGATAATACTTACCATCAGCAGAATTTTTGATTGAAATAGGTTGTCCTGCATAAGTGTCAGAACTTTTATTTAATTCAGTAACTGCATCTTCTGTGCTCGTAAATGTACGAACTCTTGATCTGATTTTCTGCTGAGTTTTATCATCTTTGATATAAATCAGCTCGGAAGTATCTTTGGTCAGTACAAGGTCACGTTCGTCTAATGTACCACTTTCAACAGCAGTATCAATGTTATTCGCATTACCGTAACCAAACTTCATATCAGCCATGCTTTTTGCCTCCTTTCATTAAATTAGAATTCGACAACCTTAATGGTCTTACCCTGACCTGATGGATCATCACCATCTGCGATATGAACTTTATCACCAATAGCGACACCACCTTTTGACAGTTGTAAATAGCCATCCTTATAAATAAGATTGTCAATATGATTATCGTCAACTGCCTGAATCAAATCTGCCAACTGTTTTGCTTGTGCGTCAGCCTTCAGCAATCTTTGATCAATAGCACTTAACGCATCATCTGGAATTAAATCGCTCCATGCTGTAAGCGGAACAATATGGATATATGTTGATGTTGTGTGTCTTACACGTTGCGTAATAACACCATCTTCACCCATTTCATTTTTAAAAAATGTAAGCTGTACTTCTACATCACCAGGCTCTTTTGTGAACTCTGTATCGAATGGAAGTTTATATTCAAGCATGTCCTTATATAATTCGTCTGTCAGTTCTAACATTGCAGTTTTATATGCTTTACTTACAGGTAATTTATACTCAAGTAAAACACTATAAGAAGACATGTCTTCGCCTTTATATGTCTGACTAGCAAGGAAGTGTAATGAATCTACTAATTTATTTCTCTGAACAATTCTTTCTTTGACAGACACTATAAGCTCGTTTGTATCTTTAACAAGAATCGTATACATTACTGTTCACCTACTTTCTCTTTGGCTGTAATATACTCGTAGTCTTTCTGAGAAATCACGCCTTTATTTTTTAATTCATCTAATTTAAAAAGAGCTATCTTCCCACTGGAAAATAGCCTTTGTAAACTCTCTACAAATTCAGTTGTCATAAAACTCCTCCCGTTATTAAATCAAGAGTATAAGCATCAATGATTTCTTGAGGTGTTTTCATATTTAAAGCTCTTAATTTGTTGTATTCATACACATCAATCTCAACCAATGACACTGTATCAACATCTTGTTTTTTTATAGACGGAAAAACATCAACATGCCAAAAATATTCACCGTCAGAAGACATAACTCCTTCGGCTTCATTTATTGGACATGTAAGCATAACATCATGCTTTGCTTGATATTTAATCCATATAGGATGGTTTAGGAGGTCAATTATTTTTCCGTCTTTTATTACTTTGTAAAACATGTTTTCCTCCATGATAAAAAGGGTAGGAGAGTATCCTACCCTTAATTATTTAAAATGAAAATTCCACTACAATTCCGTAAGCAGTATAAGGATAATCATATCCAGATAATGCACCATTTTCTTCAACACGGAAGAAGTATCCGTTATAAGAAACATTTGGTGAACGTGTCCAATATGACTGTGCTTTGCCATCGGAACTTTTTCTGATTCTACTTGAAGCATTTGTAAAGAACTCAATATGTGTACCCTCGTTTGTATATGGTTCTTGTTCCATATCACCTTCAGGACTCAGTTCATATACTGACGGAAGATAGAAATAGTTATCAGAGGTTGTTACTTCTGTTGACTGATTTCCTACAGAAGATGCTATTTTAGCCAGTTTAATTAGCTGTTTCCATTCAACAGATAATGCATTATACAGACGTGTATTAAGCCAAGATCTAATTGTCATATTTGCATATCCACCTGAATTGGATGATCCTGCCCCAAGCATTCTTGTTTGAGATAATACGTTATCAGCAATAAAAGACATAGACGTTCTTTTACCAGATCCATCTGACAAGTAATATCTATTGAATCCATACATACTTGCAGATAAGGTATCATGTGTCCATGATGCAAGTTCCATACATGTCTTTTCACCAAGATCACTAAACCACACTTTTGCCCAATAGATTTCTCCTATTGCATAATTTTCATACATACCATCATCAGCCTTACTGCAACCAAATACGAGAGTAGAATCAACAACAGTCTCTCTATTTCTGGAAAGTTCTACATAGCTCGGAGCATTTGCAGTCAAATTACCGTTATATACATGTAATCCAGTTTCCCCCTTTATATGTCTGATGACAATGATATTCCTTGTACCTATGGCAACATTGGTCGATGATGTACCCCATGCTAATTTTGCGCCACTATTTGTCCAAAGCTTAAATCCACTAGAACCATCAGATTTAAAACACTGAGCCAGAACAGATGAAGAGGCTGATTTACTATCAAGTCTATAGTCAATAGCAAATACAAAACTTCTATCTTTATCAAATAGCTTTACTCCTGTATCAATGTAATTTGTTCCACTAAATACAGTTTTTTCGGAGATAAGTTCATTCTGTTCAATATCAGTATATTTACAATCAGAACCAAGAGATAATACGATTTGATCCTTAAGTGTTATCATCGAACTTTGCAGACCAAGTTTTGTGAGGGCATAAATTTCCACTGGTTTAAGTTCAGAGAGTTCTTTATCTTTAAAATAATCTTGTGTATATTCAAACACGTCATATACAGCATGGATTTCCTTATCTCCATCTACACGTCCAGATTTATCCCAGCCTTTAAACAAATAATACTTATAAGCTGATTCCTCAGCAGTATAAGTTGGGATTTCTTCTGGTGGAGCAACATAGCTATCATAATCCGCTGTATGTGTTTCAATAACTGTAGACATTGACATATACTTTACAGTATATTGTCTTACTTTTTCGGAATAAGTTGCCTTATAAGTTTGATTACCAAAGACTGCAACAAAGTTTGTATCCCATCCATTAAATGTAAAATCTGTACTAATAGTACTTTCCTTTGTTGGAACTGGAATTGGATTATCTGCTCTTGTTATTGGATTAATCGGCTTCTCACCTTTATCAACATACTGAGTATCTAATACATCTCCATTATCATTTACGAATGTTACAGTAAACTGCTGAATCAATGTATTGTAGGTAATATCCAAGTCAGACCAAGTTTCATTGTATTGTGCAAGCAGCTTCTCCTTCATGGCTGGTGTATGTACAGAACCAGTTACGACTGATTGATCAGCATTATAGCCATTCTTGTCAATACCACCAAGTTTATATAACTTAGCCAACAAATCTGCCGTGTCAAGATTCCATTTGATACCAAGTAATCTGATACGATTCAGTTTTGTTGCTTTTTCAACCATACTAGCGGAATCAACAGTATCACAGTATTCAATTACCATACTCGTGAACTTATCATATGCAGGAATCTGTAAATTTGTAAGATATTTTAAATTTCTCATAATAATAGATGTAAGTGTTTCTGGTAAAATGGCAGTATCAATCTTTCCACCATTTGCGAATGTAACACCTGTTAGACCAGAACCGCTTGCATAAAGTTTTTTAAGACTTCCGCATTTTGATAAATCTAAGCTCGTTACAAGATTTGGTGTATTTCTTATATCTAATAATTCTAATAATTTATTGTTTCCAATTACTAAATTAGTAAGGAAGTTGTTTGAATATCCTTCTGTTTCATTACCGATAATTAACTTTTTGAGTCTTGTTGCTTTTGAAAAATCATTATCGTGGATATAACAAGTAGATACATCACCCATTGACTGAATCCTAGATGCACCATAAACGAGTACAGCTGTATCATCCATTTGATTGTAAGGGCATGGTATATCATACTGTTGTCCAGCTTTTGCTCTAATCTGTGTTGGGGATGAATTACCGAACATTACAGATAAATACATATCAGAGAACGGTGTAAGATGAAGTGTATAATCAGGCTTGACTATTGCATCAACAGGTGTGTTGCATCTGAACATAATCTGGTCAGAGGTGGCAGTAGTACCGATAAATTTTGTTGCCATGTACATTTCCTGGTCACGTTCGAACTGTCTACGCTGATATTTCTTTTTACCATTCATCATTTGTTCGAGGAATCGTGTATTACCATTTTGATAGGTACGAAGATATTTTCGAACATAATCTTCACGCCATAAAGCTTCACACCATTCATTCTGTTTTTCATCAAACTGATTAATTAAAGATGTTGCACTCCAACAGTTTTTTGATTCGCAAGTATTATACATAGAACGAAGTTGTGATTGCATCAAATCACGAATACGGCAGAAAAATACTGAATCAGCTGCATTGAATATGTATCCAGAAGATTTGTCACCATCTGTACGATAGTCTGTATCTTCTTTTCCATATGTCATCGTAAGTTCACCGCTGTTATTGATTCCGATTGCCGAATCGTTATCATAGTCCCAGAAGTCGAAACGGTATCCTTTATTAATCTTAGCAGCTTCATCATCAATAGTATAATATTGTGCTTTATCTCCTAACGTACTTGCTTCTTCTGTAGTAATATAATATTTTGCCCAATGTAGAAATACATTTTTTGCACGATTGTCGATCATCGTATATCTTAATGTAAAAAGATAGAAATACAATGCAGAATCTACAATAAACCAATCTTTAAGTTTGTCTACAAAATCTTTATCAGATGATGTGATTACAAACTCATAGAAATCTCTCCAAATTTGCTTATTTTTTGTTCTAATTTCAGTTTTCGCTTCATCTGTTGATATTGGATCTCCATCTTTAGAATCTCCACAACAATCATATCTGAACTCATACGTTCCCTCCCAATCGTTATACAAAGCATCATATGCTTCATTTCCAGATTTCCATTCTTCTTTTGAGATAGGATATTTCATTGTTCCATCCGAGTTTGTAACGCCAGTTTGAAATGTAGAGTTTGCAAGAGTATTATCACTAATTTCAATACAGAACTCATTCATATCGTCTGGATCGTAGGCTCTTGTCAAATCTGTTTTCTTGGAGTCACCTATATTACCAAGTGCATAGTAGTGCCATTCTGTATCTTGGAACTCTCTATGTGTACTAACATCAGGATCACTTTCCTTAATAAATACAACACAGTTTACAAATTCCATGTCGTTCTTTATTCTAGGATCTCTTTTCTGAGCAGGTGACTTGTATGGAAGATATGTGTTGTATCTAGCTTGTAAATAAGCATTATTAACCATTTCAGAGGAAGCTATATTTACTTTTATGTTGAACCAGCCGTTTGGAATAGAATTTCTTGTTAAAGAAACTCTACCAGTTCCATCTTCGGTCTTAGTTCCATCTCCAAGTGTCAATATTGTTTTATAATCTGTGTCTAATGGAATCTTACTTATTACCTGATTCTTTCCATCAAAGCAACAAATAATATCTATATTTCTACCGGACGCACCATACTCGTTTGAGGTCGTTCCCTGTCCTGAGTGGTATGCATTTTCAAATGTCCAGTTGTCTAATGTTGGATCACCGTTCTTATATAAACATTTAACAGTAGTATTTTTCACAAAATCCTTTTTATTATTTGTAAAATGTGGTGCTTCAATCATGATAATTCTCATATCTGGACAAGCTTTTGCAACAGATTCAGGTGTTAAATTACCATCCTCATCATAAATCTGATTTCGCTTGTATCTGTCAATCATCTCTGTAGCAGTTCTTGCATCTGCAATGAAGTTGTTTAGAATTGCTTTAGAATCAAGACTCTTATTATATGCTTTCATTCTGTAGATTCGAACATCACAATCTTCTGAACCAATAGTAATTGGAACAGGAGTCTCCTGTGTAAATGAATAATCTTTTGTATAACTCATTGGTCTACACGGAGTACCATCCTCGTAAGACATGACAATAGGTGTGATATCACTATTATCAATGTCGAACTCCCACTCGATAATATCTTCCTCACTATATGGAACATACAGCGATTTCACGCTTGACTTGATATATGCTTCGTGTACGTTCATCTGCAAACCAATGTCATTAGATTCACAAGATAAAAATGTGGCACTTGCATTTGCAACATTTTTAGTCATAAAGATGAATTTGAACTCTTTACCATTCTGACGTGCATCATCAGCAAACAAATTATATGAGATTGTGGCAGTAGTACCTGCCTTTATACCGAAATACTGGTCTCCATTTTCGTCAATTTGGTATCCACCATTTGACCAGTCGAAGTTTGATGAAACAGTCATTTTAACTTCTGGATGATCTGCGTCAGACCATAATCTGTTTGCATCATTATTTGATCTTCCAACAGGATTAAAATCAAATTGAAGTCCAGCTGTAACAGGTTCTACATCAATATCCAGTTTCTCAACAGTTACATTGATTGTTTTTACAGTGTCTCCGCAAGTGATTGTTAATACATGACTTCCGACATCGGTAGACTTGTACTGCCATACGTTTGTATTAGAATCCAACTGTAAAGTTGAAGCTTCCTTCCCATCAATAGCTAAAATTACAGTCGGGTTTTCTGTCTTAGGATCATATACAGTGTAAGTAATATTCTCTGTATCATACTGTTTTACAGTAAGATTGTTCGCAATACATCCGATTACAGGAACGTCAGAATCTGGATTAAACCAGATAACATCCTTATAAATATGATTTGATTCAACTGTTAATCCGTTGATTTCTGCTGTGATATAAACTTCAACAAGGTGTGCGCCATGAGTCTGTGGCTTGATATTGTATGCCATCGGAATGCCAGTGGCAGTAGTAGTTACTTTGTATAATTCATTTCCGTCAATCTTGAAATGAATATCCTTTGAAATAGCACCGTATGGTGTGTAATCAAATGAGACTTCGCCCATCGGATACTTGAGAGTATCATTGAAGGTTGACTCAATATGAATATCTACCTTCTGTACAGTCCATGATTTTACAACAACACTTCCTGCATCATCAGAAATTGTAAGTACAAGTTTCTGAGAACCAAGACTGATATAATCTGTACAATCAAAGCTATTTTCTCCGCTGACCGCAATACCAGTAGCAATGACTTTGTTGCCGATTTTCCATGTATAATTTCCTTCTGAAACGATATCACCAGAAGAATCCTGACCAGAGAAGTTATACTTGATAATTGCCTTATCATTTGTTGTAACGATAACAGGAGACTTTGTAACATATTCAATCTTTAAAGTTGTAGATGTTGATCCACCTCCGCTGCCACCAACAATCTTAAACTGGCTCTTAATAGTTCGTTCTTCATTAGTTTCACCTTCATTTGTAATTTCCCATAAGGTGTAATTCCCTGATTCTGTATCATAAGTTGCTTCATAGGTTTTTCCTGGCTCGACATCAATTTTTCCAATAGCATCTTCAAGAGAAGCAATCTTATTTCCCATAGTAGAAATGCTTGTTTTATTTGAATTTGTAACCTGTTCAACAGCCCCAACTTTTGTTGTTAATGACTCTACATCCGAATTAGATGCTTTTTTACCTAATAAGTCATTCATTGCCTCTTTATCATAGTATTTTGTTTTTAACGTATCAGGGAGATTGTCTATATTTTTATGTATCGCACTCAAATCAGCATCTGTTTTTGTTTTATAATCATTTAATGATTTAGAAACAGGAGTTATTGCATCTGTTATTTTTTTATCGACAACTTTACCATAAGCAGCAACCCACGTAGCGGACGGATCTGAATTCAATACAACATCCTTAATCTTCTTGTCACCATTGTAAAATGAGAGAGTATAAGTGTTTGAAGTGTATGTGACGTTAAATTTTGCCAACCCATCAATACTATTTATCTTATCGTATACGTCAGACAGATCAATATTTGCAAATTGGTCGTCAATTTCCTTTTTATTATAGTAATTTGTGAGAGCGGTTTTGATTGTAGAATTAACAGTATTTGTCAATTCTGTCTTTGCCGTGTTTACTGTTTTCTGAGCCGTAGTAGCAGAGCTTTTAGCGGAATTAGCGGAAGCTTTTGCTTCGTTTGCAGCGGTTTGTGCTTCTCCAACCTTTTCAGTTACCTGCTGTAAAAAGGTTGTAATCCATCCAGTGTCTTCACCTGGTTCTACTGTTCCATTACCTGATAAGGATTCTTCTACATTAAATTCGGCTTTTCTTGTTTTTAACGTATATGCATCTCCCTTTTCATTCACACCAATAGCTTGTATTTCAAACTGTACAGTACCTTTTACAGCGCAAACACTTTTGGGCAAAATAACACCAAAATAGAGATAATTGTCATCGTACTGGACATTTACAGGGTTAATATATACATCGTTTTTATCAGGCGTTACAGCGTGCATCAAAAGTGTCATATTTAACTGGTCAACACCGTCATAGCGTCTGAACATTTTGAATCTAACATATTGAGAATTTTCTTCCTGTGTTAAATTCACCTGCGACTCATCAAGTTCGATGTTTTTATTCTCATCAATTGTGCTTATTTTTTCGTCTACATATTCATTATAAATGATATATTTTTCACTATACGGAAGAGTAGTATTAGTATAGGTTGATACTGTGGTTTCATTATCCACAACTGGCGATGAAAAAGAAGCTGCTTCTAATGAATATGCAGTTATATCATCGGACATTATTTTTGCATTATTCATTTCCTCTAATTCTTTCATAGAGTCTTTTAAGGACTTAGCCATTTCTTTTTATTCCTCCTTCTTAAAAACTTCTATATGAAAAAAGAACCTAGCAAAGCTAAGTCCTTATCTATTATAATGGAAGATTAGTATTAATATTTCCTAATATCTTCCAACAAAAATTTATTTGCTTCACTTCCCAAAGGTAACATAACATGAACCGTATCACCTACTTTCAGTGAATCGTTGTATTTTGTGGTAAATGGTCTGTCTGCATCATTATATCGAATAATATATTTTTTTGTATCAATTATATCTATAATGACACCCACATATGTTTTGTCATTTACATTATTATTGCTATTTTGAAATATGTTTTCTAGCCCTTTGACAAATAAATTTTGAGTATCCATTTCCTTCCTTTCTAACAAATAGAAGAGAGTAGTAGATATCTACTACCACTCTCTTAAATAGTTATTATTTTTTGTTTACATAATGTAATGAAGCTTGATAAAAATCATTAGCAAACTTATTAAGCTGTTTATCGACTACATTTGTAATAGCCTTCGCATCACTTACACTGCTTACATTAGGACAATTTAGATTAAGTGTTACGCTCGGAGCAAAGTTATTCCTAGTAACATTCTGACCAACCTTACTAGCATCAAAATTCATCTTAGGTGTATTCATTGGCAGATCGCCTAGACTAATTTTACTCATTTTTTCCATAATCTCATTCTGAACAGGAACTAAATGCAATGTCTTAGCAAGATTTTCAATTTGTTCCTCAGTAAGAACAGCTTCACGTTTTTGTGCGATAATCGGTACTTCATCAGCTTTAAGTCCATTAATACCTACATCCTGCACTAAATCAAAAGCCTTATCTTTTGGAAGAGCCTCTATCTTACCAAGCTCAAGACCTTTATGATAACGTTTAGCATAACCATATTTACCTATTTTCTTAGGATTGTCTTTTTCGAGCTTATTCTTTGCTTTTGAAGCATTAGCTGGAGAACCAGCATTTGCAATCCACTTAACGATAAAATATTTGTTACCGATTTGCGTAAAACCATTTGCACCCTTGGAAGCATAATCACTAATATGGCTTGATGCCTGACCGCTTGTACTATAACCTTTTTTACTTAGTTTTTCATAAGTCCAATAATCATTAGACTTCAGCGCAGGTTTATTCGGGTTATTATTTTTATCATAAACTGTCTTTGGTCTGGTCGATACTGTCGCACTTCCACCTGAGCTACTACCTCCACCAGAACTTGCAACACTTGAAGAAACAGAGGCAATACCAGCCGCAGCATTTTTTGCAGCTTGTACTTCAGTATTGTAGGCATTTACAGTAGCATCGGCTTGTCTCTGACAAAGTTTCTCATATTCTGATGTAAAATTAGCAAGTGTCTGTTGTCTACCGCTTAATATTTCAGCTTCCCAATTTGCACCAAGAATTTGTGAAGCGTAGAGTTTATTCTTTTCATCATCGTATTTAGAAGTGCAATCTTCCCATTGCTGTTTTAAATTATTATAATAATCAACTTTTTCTTCATAACTTGTCTTTAGCTGTTCATTACTATTAATTTGTGATTCAACAGCAACATATTGATTTTTGAAATTTTCAATATCTGCCAGATTGTTTGAAAGAATTATACGTTGATATTCTGATCCTAAGTATTGCTTAAGATTCATAGTATCTTGTGCGTCCGAAAAAGCATCGGATATTTCATTCCACTTATCTTTAAACTCATTAAGAGTATCAATATAATTATCAATATCGTCTTGTTGTTTCTTTAAATTAGCAACATCTACATCATATTGTGCATCATGTAATGAATCTTGAGCGTCACGAATAGCAGAATTGTCTGTACTATATACAAATTGACCATCTTTTAAAAGATATTTTGTCTTTTGAGAATTTGCTTTATTCAGATTGTAAATAGCTTCTTGTAACTTTTTCTGACGTTCATATTCATCATTTTCATCAGACATAGCGTCAATAATATCCTGAATAGAATCTTTTTTCTTATTAGCTTTTTTGATTTCATCATCATATACTTTTTGAATTGCTGATAAGATAGAGTCGTATTTATCTTTCTGTTCGTTAAGTTTATCATTATTCTTCTCAATAACATCAATCTTATCTTTCCATTTATCAATTTCGTCATCGAGAAGTTTTGTGACACCTTTAAGCGCAGCATCATAGATAGATTTTTGCTCATCAATCATGTCCTTGACAGCAGAATAGTATTTACTAGCAGAAATTTTACCATTCTTATACATTCTTTCAAGTTCATCAGAAACATACTGTGAATACTGCTGATATGTTATCTTACCTGCTTCGAGAAGAGCTTTCTGATAAGCCATGAATTTGTCAAGATATTCTTCGTTCTGTTTTTCGGCATCGCCGCCAGAATTTTTACCACCTGAGCCACCAGAACCACCAGAACCAGATTTGCCAGATTTGCCAGAAGATTTATCTGATTTCTTCGAAGATGGAGAAGTGAGATTTCCTTTAAGATTTCCTGCTCCTGTATTCTTTCTGCCACTATTTACATAGCTAGGAAAAGTATTCTTTGTAGACGAACCGCCTCTCATCTGACTATTAAGCGCACGCTCCTTGTTTGCAAGTACAGATGCTCTACTATTGCCACTTATTTTTCCGCTACTACCGCTAATACTATGTCCACCACCACTATGAGTTGTTGAAAATGTAGGAACATTGCCACCTAATTTATTTAAAAATCCTGCAACGCTATTCCAAGCCTTTTGGAATGGTGATAGATTTCCATCTACTGTAACAGAAGCTTTTCCTTGCGATATTGCTGCAAGTAAAGAATTCGCTGAATTTTCAGCAGGAGAAGTATCAGCACCAACAGTAAAACTACTTGAAGAATTTTCAACATTTTGCTGTGTTTGAATAACATTATTAACTGCTTCAGTTGTATCACCAGAGAAGTAAATCATACCATCTTGGTCTTTTACATAATAAACTTGTGTCTCTGGATCGCTAACGTCACCATAATAAGTAATTGTTCCATCCTCATTTTTGATGGCAGTGATTTGTTGTTCAACACCATCAACATTAGCAGTAAAAGTAATAGTTGAATTTTCTGAAGCATCTTCTAAGAGATTTTCAATGTCTTCTTTATTTTTTACCTTAGCATCAATTTCTAATTCATGTGGCTGTGAAAAGAAGTCATTCCAATAATTTTGGAAGTCTTCAGCACTAGCATTATCAAAGTCAATATTGTTCTTCGTACCCCAATCATTAAACTGTTGAAGTAACTTTTCATATTCTTGTTGCTTTTTATCTAACTCTTTTTGAGCAGCAATAATGTCTTCATCGTTACCGCCTTCTTTAACGATTTTGCTGATAGCTTTTGATTTCTTTTCAATAGCGTTCTGATATTTTTCAAGATATTCGTTTGTAATATCATCAGTACCAGTATGGTCTTCAAGTTTACTAATAGCTTGGTCATTGAGTCCAAGTAAATTAGCATAATCATTACGACTTTCTTTACCACCATTCGCCATTTTGCTTCTAATTTGATCAATCTGGTCGTAAATCTGCTGAATATCATACTCAAATTTAATTGGTATATCAAAACCTTGTTGCATTGTAGACATATCCTGTTGGAAACCATCTACTTGTGCGTTCCAATTCTTTAATAATTCACCAAGTCGGTCTTTACGAGAACCGTCTTGCATATTATCATAAAGTGCTTGAACAGATGCTAAATCAGTTTTTATTTGTTCAAATTCTTGTGCTGAATCTTCAACGCCATCTAGCTGAAAACCATAATCAGACATAGTTTTAAGCATTGTTTCTACAACTTCAACATTTACACCTAATGCTTTTGCAACTTCGGCTGTACTAGAAAAATGTGTCTGAACTTTTCCAGTATCTTTGTCAATATCAACAAGAGATGAATCTGCTGTTTTTAAATCCTCTAAGAAATTCCAAATAGAAGCCGTTTCATCCTCTGAATCGAACCATCTTGATACTTTATCATAGGCGTTTTTCCATGCATCTACATAAGCATTTGCAGAAATTTCATATTGAGAAGTATCAATTTTATCAGGTGACATCCATTGAACTACTGACTGGAAGTCGTCAGTTCCAATAAATCCACCATCATACAGTTCTTTCGCTTGTTTTAAATATCCTGCGAGAGAAGTCCAATCGGTACTTGCATTATTCGACTCAAATGCTTTCTTTACAGAATCAAGTGTACCACCCAATGCATCTGCGGTGTCACTTTCTGTTTTCTTTACAGATTCTAATACATCTTTATATTCGGAAGCAGCGAGAGAAGTACGTCCAAGTTCTTGCTGTTTTGCAACTAACGCTTTTTTGAATTCATCAGACTGAGCATATTTTAATTCATCTTGTGTAAGAGAGTTTACCCAATTAGTAATAGTATCTACGTCTGATGCATTACCACTACCATTTTTAATGACATCTTTTTCAATATCTTTAACAACTGATTTTGCAGTTGCCTTAACTTCATCCGCTTCAGATTTAATAGCATCTAAATTAAATGGAATTTCAATCTTATTTTTCTTGCAATATGCTTTTATATCAGAAATAGCTGTACTAATTCGTTTTTCATAATCGCCAATAGATTCGTCTTCGGTTTTTCCACCTAATAGATTAGCAGTCATGCCTCCTAAATCATCAGAGTCAATACCGTCTTTTAATGGAGAGATTACATTCTTGCGAACCCATTTTTCCATATCAATATCTGAATCAAACTGATCCAAAAACTCGCCTGTTACGTTACTAGCAAAAAGTTTTGCATCGGTTTGAGCTTCTTCTGATAAATCCTTAAAACCAGAGGTATTGGTATCAAAATATGCGTCCAATATAGGTTTTACTTTTTCAGATTCAGTTTCCACTGTAGCATTACAAGATGTAAAAGCATCTCTGATTGCTTGTTGTAATTCAGGAGTTAAAGAATCAAAATCAACAAGTGCGTCAGTGTTAATCTTTAAACTGTCCTTAACGCTTTTATCCTTTAATATTTTATCAAAAGTATCTTTGCCTAATGCATTGACAAGATCAACAGTATCAACAGGACTGCCATCAATACTCATGACACTTCCTTTTGTTCCTTGAAGTTTTAATTTTCCATTAATAATATTATTTATTAATTTTGCATTTTTACTATCATCTGATATAGCTGTTTTGAAATCATCGAATGTATCACTAGATTTAGAACGTATATCAGCATAATAGGCTTCTTGGTTCTTTTTGTAGGCTTCTGTGAGTTCATCAACACTACCTTTGTTTTTAAGAATAACATCATTTTGGTCGTTATATCCCTTTATCATTGTAGGGAACATTTCTGCAATCTTTGATGTCATATCTTTATACTCTGAAAATTCATCAGTAGTTAATGATACATTATGACCAAATTCGTCAACACCTTGCGATAACTCTTCAAAACGTTTTCCATTTTCGTTTATCCATGACTCTTGTGTTGAAAGATTATCTTTCTGTTCTTTTACAGAAGAATTAAATTCTTCAAGAGCATCTTTTGCATTATCAACTCGATGAATATAATTATCAATACCAGTGATAACTGCCTGAAAAGCAAAAGCTGCGAGAAAACTTGCTACCGCATTACCAACAACTGCAAGACCTTTGAGGGCAATGTTAGCAGCTTTAGCACCAATGGTCATTTGTTCTAATCCATTATTGTAAGCAATAGCAGACTGTTTTGCTGCATTCTGAGCATTTTTTACATCATCAAGAGATACTTTGGTCAAGTCATTTTCTTGAACAAATTTTACTTGCCATTTTTCGCCTTCTTTTAGGCAATTAAAATAATCTTGCCAAGTTTTTTGACCAGCTTCTATTTTTTCTTTATTATTAAGAAGTGAAGCCAAAATATTAGATGGATCTTGATCATAAACAGAAAGGTCTTTTACTTTATTTTGTATATCAGATTTAGTAATAATAAATTTATCACTTAAATCTTTTTTAACAGAAGAATTTTTCCATGCATTCGCAATATTAGATATTGTATAATCATTTGTTGCAATTAATTCATTAGAAACTTTTTTAAATCTATTTCCAATATCTTCAAATGATTTTCCAAATATTCCAAATTTTGATGAAAATGTATCTTTATCACTGTCAAATGTTTTGAATATCATACTATATTATTAATACAAGCTGTTTGAATACTTGTCGAATTTTATTATATGTGATACAATTTTCATAAATCGGAGGTATATTATAATGTTAATGTATTGTAAAAAATGCGGAAGAGTATGGATAAAATTTGGTACTGAAAAAAACGATTGTGATATATGTGGATCAATTTGTTACCCTATTCCAGATAAATATTTATTAGTCTGGAATGGTGAAATTGACCATGATACTATTGATAAAAACAAAAAAGACCAATTCATAGAAGAGTGCGTAAAATCTTCACCAGAATTTGATGAATATCTTTTTAATAATCGAGACAGAATCAAAGCACAAAAATCTGCCGAATATGAACGAGATATGGCTATCGGTGATGCAATACGTCAAGGTGCGGATGTTAAAACTGCTTTTCGTAATGGTGGTCAGAACATGCCAAAATGTCCTACCTGTGGCAGTTTAAATGTTCGTCATATCTCAGGCGGTGAGAGAGTGGCATCTATTGGATTCTTTGGTATCTTCAGCAAGAAGATTAATAAAACATTTAAATGTGGTAATTGCGGATACACATGGTAGAACAAATACTATATGTCTAAGTCTATTTATTATTATTCCTGGTATAATTTTAATCATTAGAAATCTTATAACAGAAGAATAGGAAAAAGCTACTATGAAATTATTAATTAAACCACATTATAAGAAAGATTCATTCTTTATAGATACCAATAAAACTTTTACAGAATCCTTTAGATATGACGAAATATACAATAACACATTCTGCTTTAATGCAGGGTTTGATCTATTTCTAATGGATGAATACGATGAGGATAACGAATGTTATAATAATAAAGATTTAGTTGCTACAGTAGAAGCTCAGTTTTTTAAAACTGATTATATAAATACTTATGATATTGATATCAAAGAACTTGCAGATGTTATATCTGGTGATACATATAAAGCAATATTAACATTATTAAACAGTAACTTACTAGACGAAGATAAAATATGGAAAACACCTTTAGTATGTTATATTAGCAGACTATATATCTCTTCACAATATAGAAATAAAGGAATAGCAACTTACATACTTAATAATCTTCAAGAAATTTTTGAATATATTACAAGCGAAGTAAGCCACATATTTATTACTTTACCGTGTCCACAAGAACAAGATAAAGAAGGAAGATGGAATAATACCTGTAATGAAGAAATGCTTAATAATATGATAAGAATTCTTGAAAACCATAATTTTAAATCTATTGGAGAACATGGTTGCTACATTAAAAGATATTAATGTTTGTTGTCCATATTGTTATTCAATGAATATATCTAAAATCGGTATAGTAAGTCGTATGGCTTCAACTACTATGTTCGGTCTTGCAAGTAGCAAAATAGGTAAAACACACAAATGTAATGACTGTGGTAGTACTTGGTAGTTTTAAAGTCCAGTCACTCATGTATGACAATGAATAGGAGAATATACTATGCCAACAAATAAAAAATCAAAAGATAATACAACCAAATCAGAACCAGTAAAATTACAACCACGCAATATCAATAAATCAACCAAAGCAGTATTTGAAGATAAAAGAAAGAAATCTAATGGAATAGAGCAGTAATTAAATCTACACTCTTATAGGCATCTTTTGTACTTTTATTTATATTTTTAGGTGCAAGCTTATTCGATTTCTTTTTAGGAGACTTTTTAGATGAAGAACTCAAAACAATCACTCCTTTCGTATGAGTTGGAATTATACAAAAATCTGTATGAATCAGAAAATGATTATAGACATAAACAAAGCGATAAAGCATTTAAATCTATTACAATTATTGCATCATTTGTTGGTGCAGTTTTATGGCTGATATTTAAGTTTCTGAAAATATATCAGAACGAATGTTGCTATTTGCGATGTACTAATTTTATTTTACTTGTTGCCTGTAGTGCATTAATGTTGACTTGCATTGTAATATTTTTCAAAGTACTATATGGATATAATGAAAAACGCCCAGATCCGAATGAGATAGAGCAGTTGGTAACTAAATATAAATCTCAAACAGAAGATGAAAGTGCTATTATTACAGCTATGAATGAATCAATGCTTATTTCATATAAGGATGCTGCAATAAATAATCGCATAGAAAATGAAAAACATATTAAATTGTTTGGATTGTTCTATAAGATTATTTTTATTGAAATACTCTTGCTGATTGTCACTTTTCTTGTTGAGGTACTAGTATAAGAAAATAGGAAAACAATGGCACTGCAATAACTGCGGCTCTGATTTTTAAATGGGATAGAAGAGTAGTGAGAAATTACTACTCTTTTTGTTTGTATTGAAAAAGAGAACCGTCTAAATATATGTTTCGACTATGCCAAGATGAATTAGGATAGAAGAGCAGAGCAAGTGTGAATACATTTGCTCTTTATTGTTGTTTATTATAATATAAAAAGCACCTGCGTTAGCAGATGCTTTTTAATCTCAATGCGTTTGGATTTACACTTTCGATACCCTTTACGCTATTATACTATATGTAAATCAAATAAAAATTATACATCAAATGCACTTAGCCTTACATCATAAAGAATGCTCTCAATGCTGTGGTATACAAAAATAACAGTTGGATTTATACCCATATAGTAAAGCTACCCTTCTGTTGAGATTATACTATCATACTTCTCTTTGATTGTCAACATTTTTTTATCACTATTTTTAACAGAAACAACAATTAGTTTTTTGGAATCTATAATTTTAACAGTGAATTTCCTTCTATTAAATATATTATTAAAGAAATCTTGTATATCTATCATTGCCATAGATTTTACATAACCCATTGGAAAAGATATTTTTGTAACATTATCTTCTGTAAAATCAAACGTAAATATAGAATTATTAAAATCAAAATCTATAAATGTCTTTTTAATATTATCTTCCAAAACTTCACGCTCTTTTAAATAATCTAAATAAAATGAATAGGATTGATTAAAGGACGCTTCTATATATGCTAAAGACTTCTTTAACACTTTTTCAACATCTTCTTTGCTCGGTACAAGTAAACTTTTCTTTTCAATATCAATCCATCTTTTGGTAATATCTGAATCGTTAATAATTTTAATCCTATCAATTCTTGCAATAGAATTAGTTGATTCAACTCTACAACACATCTTTTTCTTTAACTTCTTCCACCTGTTCGGTTCGTATGAAGTAAATGGTATTACAATGTACATTTTAGGTTCTTTTTTAGTTTGAACTATCATCGTTGGATGTTCACCATCAAATTCTGCATATGTTTCGCCATGAAGATCAATATCATATAATCCACAATAAACATATTTTACCATTTCTAATTCTCCTCTCGTATATTTTTGATAATTTATACCAAATATTATACGACAAGATATTGCATAATACTATTCAGAACGTATGTTTATAAACGAACATGAAAGAAGAGTAGCCACCGACTACTCTTTATCTTTTTTTTACTGCAATGTCTTTACAATTCCACGCCAATAATCAAAACGTCCTTTGACATTTTCTTTGCTGCCTGTACCACTCTGAACATACTGTTTATATTCCTCATTAGAATCATAAGTTGCAATAAATTCAGACACCTTTTCTACGAGACGAGAGAATGACTTCTTATCTTTAACGATTCTATAACCACTATATAAAATTTGTGGGATACTTGTGGATGGAATTTTTATTTCACCATCAAATGCTTCATTAAATCTATCCATAGCCTCTTTTAAAGTATCAGCTCTATCAAGATACTGATCTGCATAATCAGTTACATAGGTATCAATATCTTTTGTTCTAAAAGATGTAAATTCCTGTTCTTGATTAGAAGAGATAAGCATCATAGCTTGAATAATTGTATCTCTGTCTGTTCCATTCTTACGCTGTGTCTTTGACATGATTTTATCCATAAATGGATGATTAGCGAGAGAGTAGACCATTTCGCTGAACTCATCTGATTCATGAACCACACGAAGCAATTTACCATTCAAAGGTTTTCCTGAATTCTGACGAGCGAACATGATTTTTACTTCCTCATCTGTATAATCAGACAGTGTGCAGAATTCTAAGGTACAAGCAAGAAGGGTTTCTTTCACCTCGTTATCAAGCTTTTTAAATTTCTTTCCTGCAATTTCATATTCCTTAATTGTTTGTTCTCCATTTTCTTTTACAGCAATAGATATATTTGGAGTATCTTTGCTTAATGAAAATACATCATTAATATAATCAATACAAGTTGATGTTCTCTGAGAGCCATCTAACGGATAGATTACATTTTCTTCCTCTACAACATAAATTGGATTAACTGGAATACCACTTAATAAACTATGAATCAATAGACTTTTCATGCGATTATTCCACTGCCCAGTCGGACGCTGTAAACGGTGTTCAAAGGATATATTACCCTTTTTATTCTGAGTATTTATCCACTGTAGAGTTCTTTCTTTACTAGAATTTTTCATCGTGTTACCTCCTTCAAAAATTGAAAATTTTTACTATTTTGAAGATAACACAGATACTAAATTTTGTAAATAGATGTGAACTCAATTTCACAAAATATTCTATTTTTGTGTTCCAAAAATCGACAAAATGTTCTATCTGTTAATCAAAAATACTACATGGTATAATAGCACCAAGCATACTACGACTGTATGACCACATTGCAGTCCATCGTCACGGCAAGTGCTTGGTACTTTTCTTTAGTTACCATGTGGGAGTGTTTGCGTAGAATCAAACACTATTTTGGAAATAAATTCAGCCCGTTCTGGGCAATACGATTTCCCTAATGTTATGAAATTTCTACAGAAGGGAGGGTAGAATTGTTAGTAGGTCTAACACAATTATTGAAAGTCTTAGGCAGTGTAGGAGTATGTTACTTTGGATATTTGATTCTCAAATTAGTAGTCACAATACTGATTTGCAAACATCCTGAACTCAGTAATGAGAAAGTAAAATACATAACTCACATGATTGCAAAAGACAAACATCAATCTAAATAATTTTATTCTTTTGTATAAGTCATAATTTATTTCCTTTTATTCCTTAAATGAGGGCTGGTCATCACGACAGTCCTCATTTTATTATTCTCCATGTGGAAAACTTATTCAAAAGATAAGTGTTGGAGAGCCAGATAAGTATAACTACATAGGTCGTTGTATCGGGCACTAGCTTGAGCATTACGCCTTTCAATGCAAATCCCAATAGGATTTATTAACATAGGAAGGAGACAATTACCATGAAGTGTAAGATAAAGGTTAGTACAAGTTTTATCATAGCAATAGTGCATTAATTATTGTCATTAAGCTTTGTGCGTAGTTAGAAAATCTGGTGGGAATATTATATCATTTTCATATATAAGAGAGTAGAGTAATCTGCTCTCTATTTTATTATTCTCTGTTTGAAACAGAAAAAGTATTTGCAAATAACAGAATATGTGCTATGATATATTTATATCAAGCAAGATATATTCCCTACAAAATGGCATTGCTCAAAATAGAGTAGTGTCATTTTTATTTTTTAATTGAAATCGAGATTTGCTTGGAATATATGTTCTCTCTACCAGAATATTCCAATATGATATATAATACACTTACAGCGTTATTGAAGTGTAGTCACTTCCATTTTTTAAACGGTGATCCTCAAACAGTCACCAACCTATAGTATGACATTCAAAAACAATGACAACAATAGGAGGTGGCTATCATGGATATAATTAAATATGCTGTTGAGTGTGACTCTTTATATAATGTAGTCGCTTTCTTTATGATATGTACTCTGCTTGGATTCGTGGCATGGCTTTTATATAAAGCTGTGTTAGCTCTCTGTGGGCTAATCCGATACATAGTAAATAAAGTTACAAAATATAAAGATATACATGCAAAAGCTCAGTGCAAAGATGCTTCATTAGAAGTTGATTTGCACGAGCAAAATGAAGTAGGGACTGAGTAGAGCAGTTCCTACTTTATTATTCTCTTTTTATTGTGTGTTTCTTTCAAACTTACGGTACACACGAAACCTACTGTTATCCTATTAACAATGTGTTATTTAATAGGGTGAGAGTAGAAACACTCTTTTACGCTTTTATATCTCAGTCACGAGAGTAGTGCGATAACTACGTATGGAGTCCCTTTTACAAGCTATTAATAATAACTCAAAATCGTTTAGACTCTCTGAACACCTCCACTATAATATTCTCTATTACAGTAGAATCCGTTGCTGATTGCCGATTTAGTCCATTAAGGACATGATACTTAGGGTTTCCCCATATATCCAAACAACCTCCATTTCTGGATTTGACTTTTCTTGTTGTCACCAACATCCTTTCGGAATACATTCACGCTCGCCATTTCTAGCCACGTTGTAGTGTGTTATTTTATATATACGGTATATTTTATTTCTTCCCAGCACTGTGAGACAACAACTCACAATTACGATTTATTTTGAAACATCTATAGGTTGACTAGACCTAATCTTCCCAACTCTTGATTGTTGTCTTGAGTTAGGTGGGCATATTCAAAACAATAACAATAATTTGAAAAATTACGCACTCACGTAACATTTACCGATGTTTTTAAAACTAAGACCTGCTCCAATAGCAGCTAATAAAGCAGGTATTGCATTACCACTTTTTACAATACCATCTAAAACTTCAATTAATTTTCCACCTGCATCAATTGCACCCTTGAGGAAATTGGAATTTAAGGTGTCATTAGCAAGTTCTTCAAGTTTTGCCTTTGTCTGGTCGATTGAATACTGGACGCTCTGTTGATATTTAGAATTTTCTTCACGAGCTGAACCTTCTGCATTAGTTGCTTCACCATATGCTTTCTTTAATACATCTACTTGTGAAATGGCTGCTGCTAAAGCATTGCTTTGGTTTTTTCCTGCAAGAGATTCAAGAATACTAGCACGATCTATATCATTTAAATCTTGCCATTTCTCTCCGATACCTATAATAATATCATAGATATCCTTAAATGTTTTTCCGTCTGATTCCATAATATCGAAACCAGTCATGCCTTTAATTAAGGCTTGTAATTTTGAAGTGGACTCGACCATTCCATCGGTATCTTCGCCAGCTTCTTCTAATTCTGTTTTTGCACCACGAATCCTGGCACTAACTGTCTTCCACATATTTCCTACTTTTTCAGGATCTTGGAGTACACTGTTTGTTGCAGTAACAAGTGCTACGGATTTTTCAAGAGATGTATTTGCAGCATTAAATGAAGCAGCAGAACGTTGGAGGGCATCACCTATGCCTGAACTTGATATAGGTTCGTTATTACTTACCTTATTAAATACATCGACTATATGTTCTGCTTGATCCGCTTCGAGCTTAAAACCTTTAAGTGTTGAAACTAATGATTCGTTTGCTTCATCAATATTGATTCCATCACCAACATTTTTATAAAGTAATGATACTTCTGCTAATTCCTTTGAATCTGGAATATTATAACCATTCTTTGACCATGCTGTAGTGGCAGCAATAGTATCAGAAATAGTTGAACCCATTTCTTTTGCTATATTTGCATAACTGTCAAAATCAGCATAAATCTGAGATACGCTATCTTCTGAAACTTTAGCGAGTTCTGTAATTTTTGTATTTAGCTCAATTACCATTTCAGCAGCTTGTCTAATATACATAATCCAATCTTGCCAACTCAAAAACTGAGCAACAAACTTACTATTCATATCAGTAAGACGATTTCCAATCTGGCTAAAGAAATTTTTACCTGTTCTTCCAGTTTCTGAAATTTCTGCTTTTAATCCTGAAAATGCAATTTTAATTTGCTCTATTTGTTCAGCAGTAACTTTTCCAGAATGTGCTAATTCTTCAGCAGAGCTTATCATTGAATTTAAGGAACTTTTTTGAGATGAAGACATATTTGTATTTTCAGAACGATATATCTTCATTTGAGAAATAATATCTGCAAGATGAGATTCTTGTTTTACAAGTTTATTTTCCAATAACTTAGAATCATTAATAATTTCTTGTATTTCACTATCAATTTGTTTTAAAATTGTTACGTCATTAGGATTGGAAAATTGTAATTTTTGAATTTTGGCTATTTCATCAGAAACTCTACTTTTAAATTCAGAAGTATATTTTGTTCCATCAGTATAAGATGATAATTTATTTATTTTTTGATTCTTCTCTTTTTCAAAATTATCTAAATTTACTTTTTCAACATTTCTCAATGCATCTTCTAATTTTGCAACAGATTCAGCAGAACCTTCAGAAGCTGTCTGAATTAATTTAATTACATTGGAAACTTCTTGTATTGAAGAAACAGGAAGCGTATTAAATTTATCAATTGAAGTGAGAAAAGATATAATTGTAGTTTGAGCAGCGTCAAAAGAAGATTTCATATCATCAATTTTCTTTTCTTGCTCTGCAATTTCATTTGATTTAATTCCTAAGCCTTTATCACTTGCCTTGAGATTATTTAGTTTTGATACGGCTGTTTCGTATTCTTTAACCGTTTTAAGAGCATTTGTCCATTCTTCTTTTGCAGAGTGCGCTTGTGCTTTAGAATTATTAGAAGTATCCTTTTTTACATCATAACTAACAATATTCTGACGAAGAATTTGACCTTTATCAGTTTTGGAATTTATACCATATATTTCAGTTGATCCACGGCTGTCTTTTAAAGTATATGAATCATGGAATTTTCCATCTTTATCAGAAACGGATTGCTTGGTAATTTTAACAATATCAACTAATTCAGATTTTGTTCTATCAAGTTTTTCTAACACCTTATCAAAGCTATCAGTAGGTATATCTACCTGCTTAAGAGTTTTATCTAAATCTTTTGCTGATGTAACAGCTTCATCCAACTTCGTATCAGTATTAGGAAATGCGTCTTTCTTTGGATTATTAGCAACAGACTCCAAAGATGAAATTTCAGATTTGAGAGAAGATATCTTAGATTCTAATTCAGAAATTTGTTGATTTAATACTTTGATATTATCAGATGGAATAGAAGTTATTCCGAATAAGGCTTTTCTAAACTCTTCGGCATTTGTAATCGCTTTACCGTCTATAGGAATAATATCTGCTTCAACACCAATATTTGTTTTTCTTAACTCGCTTAAAGTATATCCTAATCGTTCAAGTTCTTCACGCCACGCAGCATATCCCTTTTCAACATTGCCGCCCAAATTCATTGTTTGGTACTTCATAGAACCTTGTCCTTTAGATTTATCAGTGCCAAAAATTGAATTGTATAGTGATTCCTTTCGTGAATTGATATACTTATCATTCATATTAGAATAAGCTTTTTTGAATCCATATGCTTCGTTTTCTGTTTTGGATAGTTTCTCAATTTCATATCTTGTTTCTTCAAGTTGTAGCTCATAAGATGCAAGTTCTTGTTTCTTTTTTTCTATAGACGCAATAACTTCTGAATTAGCTTTAATCTCCGTATTATCAGAAACAGTAGAAGAGTCACCCAATGAAATATTCGATTCTTTAGAAGGAAGAGTAGTATCTTCTTTTGGTATTTTTAATTCAGGGATATTTTCTATTTTCTCAATTAATGGATTTAATGCATCAATAATCTTCTGAATAGATTTAATCTCAGACCTTGCAGCTAACTCCATTGTATTAGCTTCTGTTTTAATAGCTTCAGTCTTTGTATTAATAGCAGAAGTGAGACTATTAACAGAATCTTCTACTTTAGTAAAATTCTTTGACTCATTCGTAACAGAAGTTCCATCTTTTTTTGAATTCATCTGCTCATAGACTTTATTTATTTTCTTAATAGTTTCTGCATTATTTGTTAGATCGAAAGGAGTTTTCATACCACCAGCATTTGAATACTTTTGGTACATTTCAACTAATTCCTGAATATCTTTTTTCTGTTTAGAAAGATTTATTTTACCAGATTCATCGACAATAGATTTGAATTTAGATTCGATAGAAGACCACTGTTTATCTACATCACTAACAGAAGCATCTTTGAACATTTTCCAGAATGTGTTGCCAATGTCTCTTGTCAAATTTATCATATGATCAAGACGAGAGATAACATCATCAAGAGTAGAAGATACCGATTTTAATTCATCATCTGCTTTATCTACAGAAGATGTGTCCACTTTCTGAGAATTTAACTTTTTAACTTTTGAAAGTATGGTATCTATAATATTCTTACTATTTTCAAGTTTCCCAACCTTTCCAATAGATGATAACTCATTAGTACCACCCATATTGAGATACTTATTATATTCTGAAGCAAGTTTATCTACATTTACATTTTTTCTAAAAGTACCATCTAACTTAATAGAATTTTCAATTAGCTTAGATACATTCTGCCACTGTGTTTCAATATCAGTAACACTACTTACACCTGATGCTCTAGCAAGAATAGATTCTATATTCTGCAATGTCTTTAACATTGACTGTAATTCGGTTAATTGACCAAGGCTTTTTGAAATTTCTTCTGCGAATTTATCAAACCCTTTAAAACTAAAATCCTTTGAATCTGCTGAATTTAATAATTCATTAACTTCGGCAAGTTTCTCGGCAAGTTCATTAACCTCCTTTTTTGACTCTGCAATCTGACCTGTAATGTCAATCTTTTTATCAGAATCAGAAGAGAGAAGTGTATTTGATAGTTTCTTGAATTCTTCTTCATTAAAGTCAAAATGTAATTTAATAGGAGATGATTCAAATATCTTTTGAATTTTGTTAATTGTTTCCTTAGAATAAGAAACAGCTTCATCCATTATAGAAGTAAATGTTTTCTTATAAACACCTTCCAAATCAATAACTGCGTCTTCACCAGTTTTTGCTAATTCTCTTTGATACTTCTTCGAATAAGATTTGCTAATAGTGCCGACTTCACCATTTTTTTCAGATAATACTGCATTTGGTGCTACTACAAGTTTTACAGGAGCAACAACGGGATTTTTATTAAGATCATTTTGTAAATCTTCAAGAATAGGAGATAACTTTTTCCATAATTCAGATGAAGTAGTTTCAATCGTTACACCAGTTACTAATTCTGCTGAATTTCGGTTGAGTTTATCTGACATTTTTGCAGAAGCTGCTTTGGAAGAGGTAGGTGTTACAATTCTCTCTAACTCTTCACGAGTTTTGATAGCAGATTCACGAATTTCATCTAAAGTACCCTTTACAATTTTTCCATATTCAGATACTTTTTTATCAACATTGTCATCAGAAATAAGTATTGAATCGCCAAATGTATATTCCCCTGTTTTATCAGGAATATCCATTAACTGTTGAATAGAATCATGTAAATCGGCAGCTTTTAATTTTAATATATTTATTTGGTTAATAGTTTTTTCAAAACCAATACTATTTTTATCAAAATTAGAAAGTTCTGATTCAGATTTCTCGATTAATTCAAGAGTGTTTTTCAAATCCCTTGCAAGAACATCTAATTCTGCTTGAGCTTGATCTGTATCAAATAATTCATATTTTGAACCTTTTGCATCACTGAACTCATCTGTACTTTTAAGTAATTTATTAATTTCTTTTATTTGAGATTTTGCTTGATTTACTGCGCTATCATCGAATGACATTAATGAAATACCTTGACCATCAAGTTTCTTAATCATTGTGTCAATAGCATTATTTGTATTCTGTACATAATCTTGAAAATTTTTAAATTGACTACTTATTTTACTTATATCAATACCATTTCCAAGTATTTTTATTTGTGAATTTATAGTTGAAACAGCTAAATTAAGATTATCAATTTCTGCACGAACAGATTCAAAATTCTTATTAACAGTTTGTTTAAAAGCCTTAAAACTGTTTTTATCCACTTTTCCGATGCTTAAATCAGAAAAAGATTTTTCCATATCTGCTTTAAAATGTTTTAACTCAGCAATTGTGTTATCAAATTGTGCCTTCATTCCTTTTGATAACTTATCACTTGAAGCCATCTCGGTTAAAGCAGATTCGTAATCACGGATCATCTGATTAAGTTCATCTTTATAATCAATAGCAATACTTACTACACCATCTTTTGCCATTTTAATTCCTCCTTATTAGATTTTGCATCTATTCTGCATGTCTTTTATTAGTTCTTTTTTATATTTTTCCATTTCGTTATAAATGTTAAAACTCGTTACAACTCCATATCCACCATGCCAATCACCACCATGCCAAGTACCAGATGGATTATAGATATATGTACTCAATAAATCTTGCCCCGATATTGAATCGTTTCTAATTCCTGGATAATCTTTCATAGTAGTACCATCAATGCGAACGCCACCATAAAATCTATCAGTTCCATTTTTATAATATTTATGAGCTGATTTATATAAATTGAAGGTACGATTATAGAACGGCTCATCATATTTATTCAGTTTTGGTTGATAATCGGCATAATACCAATCGAGTAATGTAATATAATGGTCTGTTAGTTTTTCAGAAGCTTCATGCGCTAATTTTTTTGCTTTTTCTTGACATTGTTTTTTTATCTTATTTATAAAATTCTGATCTAGTCTAAATGAACCCATCTATTATCACCTCCAAAATTTCACTATAATTTCACTATTTTTACACTAAAATAGGAGAGCAGTGTATAATCACTTAACTCTCCATAAGAAAAACCCTATACGCTATGACACGTATAGAGCCTAAATATTTAATCATTATGTATAATTCCGTATATTAACCCTACAACTCCAAACACAAAATAGTAATGTGCAGTGGTTAATACAAATGGAATAATTGGTTGCAACACTTCAATACAAATTTCATCTACATTGAATAATGTAAGAATCCATCCGCATAGAAGTCCGTATAATATTCCACCTATCATTTACCATACCACCTGAAAACGTGTATCAGATTCCATTACTGCATAACCATATTCCTTTAAAGTTTCAACAGTTTCTTTACTAATAAAGCCATCAATCATAACTGTATGTTTACCTTCATGAATAGCATCATCAATATAATAATCAATCTCATCAATAGTTTTCTGTAACTTAGAACGGCTTTCTTCTGTAATTTTTCTAGCTTCTGTTGCTGCAATCATAATATTATTTTTTCCTCCTTCGAAATAATTCACTCCAATCAAATAATCCAGGAGTGGTTGTATTTATATTACGAGGTATTAACTTAACTTTGTTTTTCTTCTTTTTCTTTTTGGACATAAATAATTTCCTCATGAAATTTGAATTCCTTTACTTCGTTGAATAAATCCTAAATCCATGATATAATACAAAACAAAAAAACGGAGGTATTACATATGAATCCAGAACTTACTAATAAAGCAGCTTACGATTTGGCATTAGAATATATTCATCAAAATAATCTACTAAAAAGATCTACTGAAGTTACACTTGAACAACAAATAGAAAATTTTAAGAAAATCCATAGCGAGATATTAAAATACCTAAACAAATAATTATAATTCGTTGATTGGTGTATTCCCCAACTTTTTTATAATAGAATTGAACACCATTGCAGACTGACTAAGAGAGAGATTATTTTCTTTTATAATAGAAATAATCTCTTTTCTAATTTCTTCAAAGTTATTTGGTTTATCAAATGTTTTATCTATCGTATAAATATTATTATATATTAAATCAAATAAATCCATACTCTATACCTCTTTAAATCCACCATTCTTAGCAAACTCAACAACTTTATCTAAATCTTCTTTTGGAATCTCATCAAGTTTCTTACTTAATGTATCTATAAATGGTGTGAGAGTAGCTTCGCCAAGAGCCTTGAATCTATCTGCCTGTTCTGTAATAAAGCTGTGAATCTCATAACGATTAGTAAGCACATCATTTCTCTTAATAGATAGTAAATGATTGAACTCTGCAATTTCTTCAATCGGAATAAGCAGTGCAGTATTATCATCACCAATAAGTAAAATGGTAAATAATCCAGATTTCTTCAGCTCATCATATTCCTCATAGAATCCATCTGTCTCAACCGTAAGGTTTGTATAATTCTCAATTAAAATTCTTGTCTTTAAAAGATATTCAGCAGAAGAGTTTACTTTTACATTACCAGTTTTTTCGTCAATCATAGTTATTTTGAGCAAATTACCGATAAGTGCATCCTTTCTAATAAATGGCACATAAGGTATAATTTCAAGATTATCTTTAATATACTGTTCCTTTAATGACTCTGTGTCACGCTTATTATATTCATCTATAAAATTTTTAATTGTAATCTTTTCCATAATTAATATTCCTTTCATTCCTTTATCTCATTTAATACCCACTTACATGAAAATACATGATCGTGAGTGTAAACAATTAATATATCATTTTGGCTATTATATTCAGTCCGTTCTATCTGTGGACTTTCATTCATAATTGATATAAACTCATATGAATTAACCGCCCAGTTATGTTTTATTAAATACTCATGTATCTCATCATCTGTCATGATTTTGCTTTCTTAGCTTCTTTACGAAGTTTTTTTAAAGTATCAAATTCTACCCATCCACCGTATTTTAAATTACGGCATATAAATGTAAGATTAGTCTCTGGATATTTACACCACATCATTTTCCTTTTAAGTAACGACATAGAATCGGGATTTCCTTTCACATCGAAAACCTGTAAAGTACCATCAGCCCATGTTACATTAAAATCACTTCGATATTTAATTGGTAGAATTGTCTTTCCATTATATTTAAATTTTTCTTGAAGAACATATTCTACTTGGCGTTCATATGATAATATTTCTCCACTTTTCATTCTAGGCTCAATAAATTCTTGCAAAAATCTAAGCTCCGTTAGGCTGTCGTAAGTCACGCCTTTATATGTTCGATTTTTCTTACCTTGTTCTGAAATATCTACATGATATTTCGATTTAGCTTTTGTTATTTCCTTTCACTCCCCTTACATAACAAAAGAGCAGCCTCCGAAGAAACTGCTCTTTCCTTTAATATTAAATTCTAAATGTGATAGGTCGTAATTCCCAATGTGCATTAGGATATTGACACATATTACTTATTACGAAATTATGTACTTCATTCATATCTCCAAAGTTCTTATCAATATGAATTACTTTACCTCCTAACAATTCAAATTCTTCACAGATTACGTTGTAAAATGTTTTCTCCATACCAATCAATTCTCCTTATCTTTTAATACAAAACAAATCGTACAAATCAACATGTAATGCATGAGATAAAGATATAGCATGAGAGAGTAGTATATCAGATGTATATCCATTTTCAAGATTAGATATTGCAGTTGCTGACAATCCTGTACGTCTCGCAAGTTCTGATATTGACATATTCTGTTGATACCTATATCTGCCTATTTCATTCTTCATGTATTTAGTCTGTGTATAATCTGTTTTTCTATACATATATAATAAGGAAGAAATTCATAAGTTGAATTACTGGATTTTATGATATAATAAAAATATTAGGACTTAAACTCCATATTTCGTAGACATTCCTGATACTTTTCAGAAATAAATTTCATACTTTCCTCTGCTTGACCATTTTCCATCTTATGAGCTGTAAGCAGTTCTTCATACTTTTTATATGTCTTGAAGACATTATTGAAAGCCTCTTTATTTTGTTTCTGACCATTTGACAGAGAAGAACAAAAATCCAAAATATATTTACGTTTTCTCTCCAAGTTATTATCTAATAACTCGGATTCAATATTCTCTATACCTTCAGACATTTTAGTTATTTCTTTATATTGCCAGTTATCATGCTTTTCCAAAGTGTCTATTCTTTTGTCAAGTGTCTCTTTATCAATTTCATAACCAAGTTTTACACGTAGAGTTTTCTTTGCTTTTTGAATCAAGAATACTATTTTATCTAATCCCAAGATTATTATAAATACGCCCAAGATAACAGTTGGAAAATCTAAATTCATTAATGCTTTTATTTCGTCCATTTCATATTACACCATCTGAGCCTTTCCTTATATTAACTTGAGGAATTCAGATGCTGTAATTTTAAGACCATCATCTCCAAATTTCTGTCTTGAAGCCCTTACAAGACCATTACCATATTTGCCAGGACATTCTACACCATTCGGATTAATACCATTAAGATACATAAGTATCTCAGCGGCAGTTACCATATACTGTCTTTCTCCCTTTTTAACATAATGAGAACCAAGAGCTGCCTTAGACTTACGACCAAATATTCCATCTTCCCCAATCCCCTTTTTATAATCAAGGTTGATAGCATGTTGTAAAACTCTAGCCTTCATTCTGTTGGTTTCTTTTCCGACAAGTCCATCAACAGCAATTGTATGTCCTGTAAAATTAATAGCGTGTTGCTGTCCTAATCTTACGAGCGAATTTCCACTTGGCTTTGACTGAGTAGAAGTAGATGGCTTTGGAGTAGAAGTAGAAGCCTTCGAACCATTTGTAATATTAGTACATACATGACTTCCATCCTTAAGAATCAAATCTCCTCTAAGTAAATATGCATCACTTGTTAAATATTTTGAATCTGTAAGTATCGTTGCGCCAACTGCTTTACAAGCTGCACGAAGAGTAGAAGTAGTATTGGATTTATTGAAATTCTTTAATGTTGAAATTCCAAGTTTATAACCAGCCGCTATAATATTTGCTGAAACACCTGCTGAACAATCAGCTTCACAAGCTATTGTAATTTTACTTGCATCCCAGTTACTAGCTTTAAGATGATTGTAATATGAGAGACGCGCATTCTGGTCATATCCAATTAAATTGTTCTTAGCTGCCTTTTCTGCATTAAGAGCTAACTGCTCACGCACATTCGCAGGAAATCTGATTACACATTTCCAATTATGATTATACCAAGAACGAATATACCATTCAGTACCACTCTGATCGCCAGCTTTTCCACCAGAATAACGACCTCGTTCATCCTTTCCACAATTTGAAATCATAGTGATTCCTCCTTCCTAATTTTCTTTCAATAAAAAAAAGACTCTTTAAGTCTCTAAATCATTTATCATATTTTATTTTTCATGTTTAAGATCATACAATGAGGTTGTAATGAGTGAATCTAAATAATCCTCGAAATCACTATTAGCCTCTTTGAGACATTTATATACTGACTGATTAAGTGCCTGAATTGCTTTCTGTTTTGCAATTTCTTTTACTTCATTCATTTTATCCTTAGTCCATGCGTCAGTGCCCTTTATGTCTTTGACCTCTGTTTCATATACTGACTTGACAGCATTTTTAACTTCTCTATAAAGAATCAAGGCATACTTATCAAGTTTCTTTGTTTTCAGATATTTATAAATCTGTGTTCCAATTGGAACTAAAATTACTGTCCAAATAGCAGAGAGCAGTGTCATCCAATCTAAATTTACTAAGAACTCCTTCATCGGTTAATCCTCCTCTTCTTCAAATTTCTTACTATTCCATTCTTTATATAACTCATTTATTTCTTTTGATCTTAACCATGCAAAAACAACACGTTTATTTCTGCCTGGAAAAATATCAACTAATTTCCCTCGTGACAAAGGTGAACTTAAATACATACAGTTTTGAGTCATATTAGGAATGTAAATTACATCTTCTGAATCGTATTCCCAATTGAATACGTCACTATATTCTTTAATATCCGTTCACTCCATTCTGTTTATATATTGTTTAATAAGCGTAAAAAATAGGGCTACACAAAATACTGAATAGTAAATGCGTAACCCTATACAATTAAAAAATTCAACTTACTATTCAATATAATCATTTCTTCTGTACCAGCTTATTATCAGTTTTTGAAGTCTGTTCTTTATTAGGAGTAGTATTAACTGTCTTTTTATTTTCTCCTAAAATTTCATTAATGACCTTTTTAACATCTTTATCAAAACTATCCAACTCGGATAAATCACATTTTAATAATTCTTCTTTTGCTTTTGCTTTATCTTTTGTTTTATTATATTCATAAATTGCAAGATAAATTGTATAGTGTGGAAGAGTATCAGTTACTGTTCTCCAAGGAGTATAAGTTTTAATATTCTGACATGTATGACAAACTCTATAAGGTTTTCCACATATTGCGCAAATTGCGTTATTTTCTAATGACATATAATAATTCCTTTCATAAAAAGAGTGGTATATTTCAACCACTCTTATTTTTTAAATTAGTCCTCAGATACTAAGATATCGAAAAGCTTACCATCCTCAGCACAGTACTCCTTATTAAGAACATAAGAAGCTGGATGCTTACCATCAGACTTAAGAGAAAGCTCTACACTTGATGGATCAATCTGTGCTCTTGGACAACGGATAACACCAGCATATACAAGGTTCTTATTACATGGATCGTGGAAGATTGCATGAATGAGAAGTGTCTTAACCTCTGGTACACCATCAGTTCTCTTAATTACCTGAACTGCTGTAGCTGTCTCCTTCTCATAGTTTACAAATACACGACCAGTTGTTCCCTCTGGAAGAGTAATTGTTCTGTTAGCTGCATCAATAGTGAACTTGTCTTCACCCTTTGTAGCAGATACAGTATATGTCTTACCGAATGTGTTATTATCATTAATAACCTTAACATACTTAACCTCTGCACCCTTTGTACCAACTGGAACATATTTAAGCTCTACAGTTGCACCAGCTCCAATTGCAATTGTCTCAGATACAGGCATCTTAATCTTATTTGTATCAGAAGCTACAGCCTTTGTTGAACCAAACTGTGAAGCAGCAAGGTCAAGAGAGAAGAGTGAGTTAGTGAAATCAAATGTACCTTTCTGTGCCTGATAGAATGTCTGGATTGGTGTACCCATCGCATCAGTAACATCTGTACCATCGGCACTTGTTTTAAGAGATGGATCTTCGACCTGTGTATATCTACCAGTAAGCTCCATTGTAGCAGGATCATATTCCTCTACGGCTCTAATTTTCTCAAGAATTAATTCATTTGGGTTAAAGTTAGCCATTTTTATTCCTCCTTAATAATTTTGTGGCAATAAAAAAAGAACTCTAATCGAGTTCTCCAAGCCAATCTATTTGTTTTTTGTCTATATCATCAAAGCTTATTCCGAAACCAGAATAGCCAGATTGCAACAATAATTGTGCATTTTTAATTTTTCCTATACGTTTTACAGAATCCATAAACGCATTAATTTTCATATTCCAAACTTGTTCATGATTATATTTAAATCCTTCTGAGTTGATCATAGCGGATATCATATTTTTTAATTGAGAATGATATTCTTTATTTTTTGCTCGTTCCATTTCTTCTTTTGCGTCTTCTATTAACACCATTTTAGTAGAATTATTAGCTGGAATTCTAAAATCTCTTTCAATGAAATGTGTTTTGCAAAGATAATCAATTATCATATTATAGGTAAATTCATCTATTATTACTGGTTCTAAAGATACCTCATCGAAGATATAATTGCCGAATCTATTATCTTCTGATAATTGATTTATTAAAGTATCTTCATCTGTATTAACGAATTTTGCAGCATCAATTAAACTTGTAAAATGATGTAACTTTTTACATTTTATATTACTACCAATTAATTCATAGATATTCCCTGTAGGAATTGCTTGATACAAAAAAATTGAATCATCATCTTCTTTTTGTCGAACCTGAAATTTAGAAAAATCTAAATCTCCAAATATAATAGAAGTTTTTTTAATTGGGAATGCTTTATAGAGCAGTGTATAGAATAATTGAAATGGTTGTATTTCAGTATAATCTATTCCACCTTCCCATAATTGTACCTTTAAAGATTGTGGCGTAGCTGTAAAGTTATACAACATTGAATAATAATCTTTCTCTGAAAAATCACATATTTCACCCAATGTAGGTTGATGTAAGATAATATGTTTTTGAACTATAAAATCTTCACCACGATATATCTTTAGTTCATCATTCTCATAGTGTTCTTCCTTGCCTATTGCCAAGATTCGTTATTCCTTATGTACGATTGCTCACCAAACGGACTATATGTAATTCCATTAATATCATAGTAAATCTGAAATACCAATGTTCTTACTACATAGTTATTATCTGTTATAGATTCTTTAGATGAGATTAATTTTGTCTGCAATCCAAAGATATTAGACCAATTAAATTGTTCTCGTATAATAGAAGCTATTAAATCATGACGAGGCAAGCCTGTAAGTTTATCCATACGGTCATTTCCATGAACAAATATTGTAAATGTTATTTCTGTATTTTTATTTATTTGAGAATATCGTGGAATTTCGTCAAAACCAACTTGATAACATATATAATGTTTTACTCCCGTTTGAGTATCTGGAATAAATAAAAAAGGACGGATATTTGAATTGCTTCCAAAATATCTATCCCATTCTCCAAGCGGTTCATATTTTTTATTTTTTTCATCCCATTCCCAATTTATATTTCCCTTATCATTAAAAAGTTCGGATTCTAAATCTTTTTCATTAAGAGCATACAACAGATAAGGATTCGACAATAATGCCTTTTTAATTTTTTGTTTGTAAACAATATTATCGTCATCAGGAGTTTTTCTATATGCTCGAAGTTTATTTAGCAAATCAGTTTTAGATACTATTTTATCTTCTATCATATTACCTCCTTAATCTGTTATTTCTAATTGTAACTTATTACTTTCAATTGTAATAGTCTCATTTGTAATAGTGCAGTAAATAGTCAGAACTTTACCAACATAATCATAATTATCCTTCTTCTGATTATCTTGTTCATAATCATAAGGAAGTTTTATTTTCATCTGACAGAATGATATATCATTTCTGATAATACCTTTATATTCTTCATTATCTATTTCAAAATGCCATTCGAAATTTGATTTACTATCACCAAATGTATTAGTAACATCTTCACCAGAATCATTTGAGAGTTTGATATTAAGTGTTCGATAAGAGCCACCAACTTTAATTGTTGACACTGATGAAGTAATCGTAGCCAAGATATTTGTAACTGGGGATGGAGTTGACTTGGTATCTGGATCTGTTGGGGTGATTTCTGAATCGAAATAGTCTGCCCACATGCCAATAATATTTCCGTCAGCATCTTTCTCAATATAATCTCTGTGAGAATTCCAATAATTCTGATAAAATGTTAAGACTTGAATTCCTAGCGGAGAAGCATTCTCAATTTTTGTCAATTTCCACACTATAGGATGCTCAGTTTTTGCTGAAACGACCATTCGCATATTTGTATCATCTTTATCTGTATACCATAATCTTTCAGTAATTGGATTAAGAGGTAAAAATGCTTTTGCTTGATTATCTGGTCTAGTAAAATAACGGTCTGTGTAAACCCCAATCGTATAAGATTTCTGTGACCTATTAACTCCCCACATTTTTCTTTTATAAATATTTTCACCATCTTTTTCAATCCACATAAATTGATAATCAATCGGCAAAATTAAATATTTAGGAAATTGGTTAGCTATTTCTCTTTCACAAATTAACCATTTATGATAAACTCCTTTGTCATCTGGCAAATCTAACATCATTCCAATTGGAAATTCCATACCATATTTCTTACGATAATTTGTTTCGTAATAATACAATTCATCATCTTCTTCAAATTCAATTTTTTGACTAGGTTTGAATTGGCAATAAAATTCAGGCTGATCTTGATCTAATGAAGAATATGACTTTACAATTAATTTTACATCTATACGAGTTTTTGTTGTATTCTCATAAGTCATATAATCTTTTATATCTGGTTGGTCATCATGTATATAATCATATATATATCCTATTTTACTCTGTGGATCACCATTCCACGTAAGTTCCATGAGGGTATCTGAATCAGATTTTAATTTTTCGCCAAGGGTAGAATAATTCTTCCCAGTAGAGTTTCCATTAACTTTCGTTTTTCGTTGGTAAAAATCGTATACAGACATTACTCATCACCAACTTTCATTCTCTGAAGCAAAGCCCCAGCATCAAACACAAGTTTCTTATATTTGTTAAAATTAAATTCTTCTGACTGTAATACAGACAATGCACATTCAAGACTGTTAATAATTTCTACAAAATCTTTTGGATAGAGTAGTAGTTTATTACAGTTAGAAATCTCAAATAATAGATTTTTATGATATTCCACAACATCTATATTTTCAAAATCAGCTTTTGTGTTTTTATCTGTATATAAAACTAACCAGAATATTTTTTTTCGTAATTTCTGCTTATAGTAATTAACTTGAGAAATTTTAAATTCTCCATATTTATGTGGAACTAATTTATCCATTAGAACCACCATACTCACCAAAGTAATAGGTATGACGAGACAATTCAAGCTCCCATTCACGCTTTAACTGTGTGAGCCTTTCCATATTTTTTGAATAATTATCTATAAGTTTTTTTTCTTCCTTGCCACCAATCATAGTTGCTAAGTTCTTTGTATTCTCTAATTTTGATGGGAAATAACTAATGATAATTCCTTTTGCTAAAATAGTTTTTACAAATTCAGAATCATAGAAATCATCTACACTGTTTGTTAATGTGAAATTGATACTCATAATTTCATCATCAAAAGAATATACACTAAATTTTTTTCTAAGAAGTGGGAAAGAAGCAGTTGTATGCAACCATTCACAGAGAATACTATAGAAATCTTCCTCTGTATAAGTTGCAAGTTCAAGGTCATTAATCATTGTTAATGCTCTTTTGTATATATCTTCGTATTTAAGAGAAGGCATATATTACCTCCTTAAATGAATTCTTTTATACAAGTTCCTAGCATATCATCAATAATTCTAATCTTCTTAATAGACGGATAATTCTCAGCACGAATCATAGTCATTGCTGTTACCTTTACAATTTCGCCAAGCCATTCTGGTGCTGATTTAATCATATCTTCAAACTCATCATCATCCATGTCAAAATATTCTTCTGGATAATCAATAGATTTGAAATACTTATATCTGTCACCAAGTTCTCGTTTCCATTGCTCTACAAGATCTTCATCCATAATAATAAAACTAGGTTTTGTTACATATTCAGTTCTTCTAAGTGCCTGTAAATCACGATATTTAATATATTCAATGTCCCCAAAATATTCCCAATGATATACAGTGTTTTTATCAACTCCAACAGCAGTTAATTTCCACGGAGTAACACTTTTACATGGAATCTCGTCATTAGGATTAAATGTTTTATGTACTTTTACAGGCTGTGGTTTTGCAGACTCATTTTCTGATGTTGTTACAGCTTTATTATCTGTAGGTGTATTATTAACTTTTACAAAATTATTGTTTGTAAAATCAATAGCATCATCATCAAGTTTCTGCATATGACTAGATACTTTATATCCATTCTCTCTTAAAAAAGATATTAATTCTTTTGGAGTAATACCTAGTTCTTTTGCTAATTCATATACTTTCATCCGTTTTCTCCTTTAAAAATAGGAGAGTAGAATATTTCCACTCTCCATATTTTTATATTAATCTAATACTAGGTAGCGATCTTAATCTCTCCAAAGAGTTCGTTAATTACTACACCAATACCTTCCTGGTATACTACCTCTGCATCAACAGTCATATCTTTCTTCAGACCATCCATGCCTGTTTCGTAGTACATAACATCTCCTTCGTTTACTCTCTTAATTGGCTTAAACTCTGGGTCTACAGGAAGAATGAAAATCTTCTTCTGATCTTCGGCAGAGAATACGTTCTCTCTTGTGCCAGCTTTATTAACACGAGCAAGAGGTAAGCACTCATAACCCTCCCAGTTACCAAGAATACCATTCTGGTTTCTCTCGTCTTTCATTGAATCAGAGAACATATTGTAATTTACAGTACCCTGAAGCTTCTGAATGGCTGGTCTAGTACCAACAAGAATAACATCCTTACCTGTAGCAGCAGCAACTGCTTCAATCTGAGCAATTATAGAATCCTTTGTAGACTCAGAAACTGCTGTCTGAAGAATCATATCTGTTGGGAGAGAAGCATCCATTCCCATAAATGCTGTGTAAAGAGCAGCATATCTGTTCTCTTCGATAGACTTATACATCTTGTCTACAAGAGCCGCGAAATCAACCTTACCTGTCTGGAAAAGTACAAAATCTGTATACACTTTTACACCATAAAATGATGTATCAATAGAGAATGCCTTACCAGGCTTTACTGAAGCACGTACAATGTCATGGTGATTTCCTGCGAACTTAGAAACTGTCAGAAGAGAGTTATCTTCTACGAAGAACTCATTTGCATCTCCTTCAGCAATATTTCTTTCGTCAACATACTCCATGAAACGAGCATTAGCTGTGTTCCAACCTGAGTTCATCTTGTCAGCAATTACATCTTCGATAAGAGTAGCGATTTCCTTATTATGATCTCTCCAAGCCTGTCTACGCTTCATAGAATTAGCCTCTTTGAAGTTAAGACCAAGAATCTTATCAAACTGCTTTCTAAGAATTGTCTGTGTGTCCTCCTTAGAATACTTCTCATATACGCTATTGCTTGCGTCCATCATGAGTGAGTTGAACTCAAGCATATTGTCATATTTATTGTCAAACTGTGCTAAAACGTTCGCACTGAAACATGTAATATCTTTCATCTATTTAATCCTCCCTTCTCTTACGCAATATCCTTGTTCTGAAGAACCTGAATACGAACGATTGTGTAATATGTACCTACTGAAAGGCTGTGAATCTTTCCAATGAAACCATTAGTACCCTGAAGAGTAGTAAGTTCAGTAGCTTCAGAAGCTATCCATGCACCCTTGCCATCAACTGTTACAAGATTTCCAACCTTAACTTTTTCTGCACTATCATCTGTGAACTGGTAAGAAGCAATACCAAAGATATCTGTATGTACAGATGGATCTGCAATCTGATATGTCTTTACTGGCTTGCCTGCTGGGTTTGTGTAGTTATAAGCCTGTCCCTGCTCAGTTGTAAGTGCTGTCTTAACCTCTGCTGGTGCGCCTGTTACAGCAATCTTGTCTGTAATTTTTGCAATAGTTGCATACCTTTCCTCAAGACCATTGCCTGAGTAGTCTCCGATCTTTAAAGCAACACCATTGTCTACTGGGATAGGGTTATTGCTTTCATCTCTTACAAGTGCATCGTAAATATTTCCCACGTCTACACTAAGGAGCTGACTAGACTCCCAAATTCCATGTAAGCCATTTTCCTTGGCTTTAAGATTTGTATAAACCATTTAAATTTCCTCCTTGTTTAATAAATTTTTGCAATAAAAAAGAACGTCTATTGACGCTCCGATTGATTTGTTAATATTCATTTTTAATTATTTCTTAAGTAATCCATCTAAGAATGATGATTCATGCTCAGTTCTAGCAAATGCGAAGAAAGAAGGCTTTGTCTCTTTATGTGATTCCTCTGCATCCATAGAGAATGTCTTTGTAGTTTTTACTACTTTACCAAGAGCTGCGTCTGCTTTCTCAGCTAACTCATCCTTTGTGAATTTCTTTACATTTTCAACGTCCATAAGTTTCTTGAACTCATCCGTCTCAAGATATTTGCTATATGCCTGATCCTCGAAAACAGTCATCTTATCTGCGATTTCCTCTGCCTCTTCATATTTAGCAAGCTTTTCAGAAATAGAAGAGTAATTAGCTCTCATATCTTCTAACTCGGCTTTCTCATCGGCAGTTACAAACTCAGCAAATACTTCCTGACGTTCGCCATCAAAAGCAATAGTATCATTCTCTTTTGTGTAAGCCTGTTTGTAGTAATTTCCACAGCAAGACTCATAAATAAAATAATCATCATATACAGACATAATCCAGTAATACTCATTTAATGTCTCCTCGATTGGAGTCAAGAGCTGATATAATGCAGAACGTACATCTTCGTGTGATAATTCAAAAGTCTTAGAATATGTATCTTTGTCCTTATCATCATCTGTGGTGTCGTCTGGCTCATCTGTAGTACTATCGTCTGTGTCGTCATCAGTATCATCATCAGTATCATCATCTGACTTATCTGATTCTGTTACAACTGTATCAGGAGTAGGCTCTGACTCATCAAAAGTAGTAGAGAATACATTCTCAAGCTCCTCGTCAGATAAACCTTCATACTCGAAAGTAATATCTTCTACAGTTTTATTGTATTTTTCCAGTAATTCTTCAAATTTTGTCATGTTGGTTTCTGTACTTCCTCCTTTCTCAAATTTTTCAACTGTTGAATTAGTTTTTGAATTTATATTGAGACTGGATAAAGTTTTGTTAAGATTATCCAGAGTTTCAATTAATTTAGAATGTTCATCTTCTGAAATAGAAGAGAATAAAGAATTGTTTTCTTCAGAAAAATCTTTAATAGATAACTTACTACCAGACATACCTGGTAGGGTATGAGATCCAAGAAGTGTTGTTCCTTGTACATAAAAATCGTCAAGATGAAGTGTTTTATCAGTATTATCCCAATGCATCTTACGAATACAAAGCTCAACTGAACAGTCAACTGTTTTGCGTCTACGCAATATATCACAAGCATCTGTGTACTCCTCGTACACTACAACATCTGCACATACAAAATTTCTATCATATTCCTCATCATATTCAAGATGAATACTTTCAGGATGAATAAAATGACCAATAGGAATTTCCTTATATATCATCTTGTCCAATGCTTCGTCATAATACATTGTATGACCTGAAAAATCTTTGATAGGATTTCCGTCTTCATCAGTTTCGTCCGTATCTACAATATCTGCCATAACTGGACGATCTTTAATTGACATCATTTTTTCTTCAAGAACATCTGTCTCTATATGAGACTTATTGTTGTTTGTTAAATCGTGAAATGCCCTAATTTTTCCATAAAGCAATCCTTCTGATAAGTTATCATTTAACTCAAATGTTGCCAAAGACTGAACAGCTATATTATATCCAGACTTATCTGCACTAAATGTCATTGACTTTTTTTTCTGACTATAGAAACTATAAAGATCTTCTAAAGTAAGAAGTTTTTTATTCAATTGTGTTTTTACCTCCCTTCTGTGAAATTCTCCCAAAGAGGGAGTGATTTAAAACATCAACTTATTTGTAAATCCGATTTTATCTACTGGAATAGTGTCATCGAATTTTAAAGTTGAATCATTAATAAATATAAAAAAAGAACCCCCAGATGGAATTTCTGAGAATCCTAATTTTGTTAAATTATTTTTTGTTACCTCATCCGAGGTGAATAGAAATTGAGAATCGTTTTTCATGTGTGTCACCTCAAACTAATTATTTGCTGAAGTACCAGCATTTTTGTCGTTATCCTTAGTTTCTATGCCGCTGTCTGACAAATCATCATCATTCTTAATCTGTCCACCAGAATCCTTTTTGTTTGATTGTGTAAATGAGGTCTGAAGTGGAATCATTAAATTCTTAATTCCAATTGCATTTTCAAAGGTTAATTTACAATAAGCTTCATAAGGATTTCCCATAAGACTTGTGAGATAATCAAGAGCTGAACCACCAAGAGTAGCAGCATCTTTCATGGCAGACTGATATTCTTCTTGGTTATACCAAGTAATTTTATGTATCTTAAACGAATATCCATCAGATAGAACATTTTTGATATAATGATTATACCAAGATTCGATTTTATTAACTAAAACCCAGCATGTACTTGTATCATTTTGAATAGCATGTTTAAGTCCGACCGAATTTGTACTTGAGCCACCACTAATAACAAGCTGAGAAGCACCTGCATTTGCAAAAATATTCTGAACAGACTGGGCTAATTCATTATTTGCTTCGGTTGTATTTGACTTAGGGAATGTAATCATTTCCAAATCCATCGGACTGTATGCAGTGCCGACCAATTCAGGGACAACTTCATCAATAAGTGCTTGCATTTGTTGAACAAGTTCAAGACTTAACGAAAAATCATCGACATTTTCAGAATTAGGAACAGTTGGGATTTTACTTACAAGAAGTACATAATTTTCAAGTGCTGTACGATTATTGATAAGCTCCTGCAAATCAATATCATCAAGTATCAGTTCAAATAAGGGCAGAAAAAATGGAAGAGGAGCATAGAACTCATCATCTGGACACGCAGTTAAACAAAATACAGAATTAGGATCTAGTCTATACCATTCATAATCACGACCATTGTTTTTATAATCTTCATATCCTTTAATATGCTGTTCAGACCATGTACCAACTCCATCATTATTTACACCATAGATATAGTTTTTATTATCATTCTTATCAAAATAAGCAGCATCAAAATAAACAATCCACTGATTATCTTGTGTCTTACCATAAATACGACAATACTGAACATCTAATGGCATCCATACTTTTCCGTTTTCATCAGAATCGTATAATTCCCAAACAGTAAATCCATCTCTTAAAGCCATATACATTTGTGAATATGAATCTTTAGCTAATTCAAACTTAGAGAAGTTTTTTAATAAATTCTGATAATTTTTAATGGATTTAGTTGAATCAATTTCTTTTGTGAAATCATTTAACTGAGTGATATTATAATAGAAAAGAGGCATTGACGGATAATACATAAGAAGTTTCTTATAAAGCATTGAATATCTACACAAGAATCGTGATATTTCTCTAAGATTATCCTGACTGTTATTTGGCGAGCTAATATAATTTCGAAGTAATTCTTTAGTATATGTAGTGAATGTTTTTGTAAAAGTCTTACCTACATTCCTCTGCAACAATTCCTGAAACTTTGCAAAATTTATTTTTTGCGCTCGTTTACGTTCTACTTCATAGCCAGACTCGTCAGTTTTTGTATAGACCTTTTGTACTATAGGCTGTTTTGCGTTTTTTGTATTACTCAAATTATGTGATATACCTCCTTTCTTTTAGAATCGTGTTACTTTCTTTGGTGCTCGTACTGAGAAGAGCTTTGTTATGTCGGATGGGGATTGGGTGCGCTTTTTCTGACGTACAATATCTTGACTTCTTAATGTAAATAAGGCGTGTCCCATTAAAGCGAGACAATACGATCTATCATCATGAAGAATGTTCTCAAAACCAGGAGCAAGATCATATCTAATATTTCCATTAGAAGATTTGTACTTGTACATATGAGTTACTTCTTCTTTCATTGCGTCAAGTTGCTTTAATCCAAGTTCTTCTTCAAAAGATAATTTATAATTTTTTTCGATAACTTCGCCGTTATTTTCTTCTAACATTGTTAAACTGCCATGATAATCATATTCTGCCGTAAAACTAATCAAATCTTGATCAATCATTTCACATAATTGTGAATACATAATTGCTTTATATTTAGCTGGTTCACGCATACGGATAATATCAATAGCATCTGGATACCTTTTTACATATGGAATTGCATAATCATAGCTTGCATCAATTAATCCGTGATGCTCATAATCTTTTTCGCCTTTATGATTTTTCTCATAAAAATTATCAAAAAGTAAATCACATATTTGCGTAGCTCCACCACCAGAACCAGCATCAATATATATACCATGAATATTCTTATAATCAGGTACACCATATCCGTTATATCTGACAACGATATCTTGCAACATAGCCACTTGTTCAGGAGTTGTAAGAGGTTTTTTTGTTTCTTTATCAATTAAATTGATGCCATTAACAACATCCAATAACCAACCACGTTTGTCATCTCTATGTAATTTGCCAACTAATACAAAGCTGTTATCTCTTTTTTTGGCTGGATCAAAGCAGATAACCATAAGAGAATTGTCGTCATTAACAAGCATTGGTGGTCTAACAACACTATTTCTAAGAACTTGTGATTTCTTAACTGCAATATCATCACCAAGATCTGAATCAAATTTATTCATATATTCACGAGTAGCCTTAGTTGGATTCATTTTCATTTCTGAATCAATTTTTGCTTGTGTAAGCAATGGAACAGGATATATCTTTCCATTATATGTAGCATGAAGAATTACCTCGCAATCTATATCTGCACAAAAATAATTCTTATCACCTGCCATAGAATGCATTGCAGCTTCTTTATATCTTTTATAAAAAACATCATCCATAGAACCTGCTGAGCTTGCACACACAACTTGATTTGGGAAATTTGGTGGAAGTAATGTTACATCAACATCACCACCAAGAGCGAAGTCACTGTTCTGAGTGACGAATGGAAGAGTAGCAGCGAACATATCTTCAGATACATACGATGCCTCATCATAGAAATTAAGTCGGCTTCTTCGACCACGAGATCCATCAAAATTTGAGTTGACCGTAGCCAAGCTCGATCCTGAATAAAGTTTAAAGGAGTAAGATGCTGGATCATGCCGAAAGCCCTCGCTGTTTGAACTTTTTACAAGTTCGTTCAGAAATACATCTGTTAAACCAGTAAATGAAGCGATTTCTTTTTTTGCAATAGATTCAATCTTCTTCATCATACCTATACTCTGAGAACCTGTGCTTGATAAAATGTATCCTTCAAATTTGGGCAGTAACATTGTTTTAGCCATCAAAAATGGGCTACCTAGAGTTGTCTTACCAGCATTACGACTCATACACCAAACAACATTTGGTGTAATCCATGACATCATAAATACATATTTCTGATAGTCAAGGAATTCGATACCGAAAAATCTTTCGCAGAATTTTACTGGGTTTCTGCGCCCCCACTGAATTATTTCAGAGAATTTTTTTAAACCCTCTAACTTTAATTCAGACATATCATAATAAGTAGGTTTTTTGAAAAAAGTAAAATTCTTTGGAGTAAATTCATTTATAGAATCACCCATCAGGACAATTTTATCATCAGCCATCTTCGATTACTTGCCCTTTCTCATCTATAAGCCCTTTTTCAAATAAGAAATCTTTAAGATCTTTATTTTCCTTTTTCAATAACCTACTAAATTCAACTGCATTATCTCTTTCTTTTTGAAGATTAAATAACAATCCTTTTTGATGAATAACTTCTTTTTCCCAATCGTTTTCATCAGGATTTAATTGTTTTAATTGATTCTGATGATTTCTTGTCATAATATCTTCGATTGCCATATTAGTTTCATAATCGAATGTATTTACCTCAGAACCATCTAAATCCATTTCTTGTAATTCTTTTATGATACCAGTAAGAGTACCAGCACCTTTACTTTTTCTATTGTTATTATTTTCAGATATTCCGTTATCCTTTGCTAGTGCAAGGGCAGAAGATATCATTTTTTGCTTTGTTTCAGCTAAAGATTTAATTGTTGATATAACACCTGGATTACTACCAAGTTGTTTCTTGTATTGTGAAATAGTATCATTGATTGTTTTTACATCCTTAAAACTTTGCACAATTTCAATTACAGCTTCAAGCTTCAATCCGTCATCTTTTACAGACTCATCAAAATATCCAACAAGCTTAGAGTAGAGAATAGGCTGTTCTGAAATTGGTTCATTTTCAAAAGGATCATAACCTAAAAATCTAAGAACTGTTCGTTTATTCTTTTTATACATTTCAACGACATCTTCAGATAATTCGTCTTCTTTATTCTCTTGTGTAATTTCTTCGTCTTTGTAAACTATTTTCTCTTTGAACATGTCGGAATCCATGTATCCCATACCAACATAATTTTTCATACTGATGTTTTTAATGTATGAAGTCCAGACGTTTTCCTTACTTTTCCCTGTGACCATATTTTCAGATTCTTGAATACTTGCATTCCATACAGTTTCAAGAAAAGGTTTGTTAAGATAATATAATGCTTTCTGTACGCTCTCTTTCGTTGGTTCATGTTCTTCGCCTCGTTCATCAACTCGTAATGCAATTTTACGAGCACAATCACGACAGATTCTCGAAAAACTTTTTCCACCAAGTAAAGGATCTGTATCATAATAAAATTTTGTTTCTATATCCTTATGCTTATCACACATAGGACAATGAGCAGTACCTGCATATTTATCAAGCTTGTACTGTAATTCTTCAACTTTTTCTCTAGCTTCAGCAGCCGTTAATTTAACTGGTTGCGTAGTGTTTTTTCTTGTAGCCAAACTAACGACCACCTCCTTTTTTCCAATAAATTAAGCACTCTCTGCAATAACAGTAAGAGTGCTTTCCAAATATTCTACATAATCGTAGTTAATATTTATTTGTAAATTGTTTTTCTTAAACCATTCGTCAAATTCCCCAATATCAATTCTATATACAAAATCCAAGAAATCATACGGAGAGAATTTGGTGTATCCATAATTATCATGAAATAGCTTATGTACATCTTTATTTATACAAGCTCCAAACCCATAAATTATATGTAAATCCTTTAATTCGTCTCTTAAATGTTGAAACTCATCTTCACTATAGTCACATACTTGTTGTTTGACTTCTATGCCAGTCAACTTAAAAACTTCATCAACAATATCTCTAAAAGCAGTAGTATGATGTACATTATCGAATTCTCCACCAGTAATTACACATTTATAATTACAAAATTCCATTGATTCATTAAACCAATCTTTTGTATCAGAACGAAGTTCCGTGTATGTCGGTAAGATACCGCCTTTCCAACGACCATTAAGTTCTCCATTTAAAGGATTAATATGTCGTGGATTCTTGTCACCAGCCCATTTACCTTTCATACGCTCACTAATAGCCTTACATTGTTCAGGACTTCGTTTTCTTCCTTTCCACCAACCATCATGAGTTTTATAGTATTCTTTTTTAGTAGCTGAAATTTTATCTCTCGCCTCTTGAGAAATAATTCTTCCTTTTAGTTTTTCACTGCACTTTAAACTTCTAGCGACATTAGCTCTATGTTGTGTTTCGTAATTTTTTCCTACAAGACCAAGTACACTTGCATGACATTCGATAGATCTAACCGTTCTATTCGGAAAGAATATAGTTTGTAATTCTTCACCAGTAAAATCTTTATAATTTTCATACATTAATTTATCTTCTGATTTAGTCCATTTTTCATGAACAATATAATCAGGATCTAAAAATCCAGATTCTTTTTTACTACATTCTCTACATACACTTCTTAATCCATCTACACAGGCTAAATCAATTGAAAAATATAACTTATTATTTGGTAAGTCACGCCCACATTTTTTACAATGACGAGTGCCTTCATAAAATAGATTTTTATTTTTATTTTGTTCTATTAATCTTAACTTCTGTTTTTTATTAATTATTGATTGACAGCTTTTACATACCGCATTTAATCTACCAATTTTCTTATTTGTGTAAGAAAAATATTCATTTGTATTTGGATATTCTTTATTGCATTTAGTACATATTCTTGTTTTAGAATCTAAAGAAGTTCCATGTGTATATCCCATAATTTCATTTCTCGCTTTCCACTCGCAAAACCAATTAAAATAGAGTGAGAGAGTAGTGCGAGTATCTACTATACCTAAGATGATCAGTCGAAGGCTTCTCACTCCATATTCCAACCACCTGCAATCGAAACAGTAACAATCCTCTCATAGTTGGCTATATATTTATTCTCTTTTTAAATTCAATTCCAACATAAAAAGAAGCCACTTCATACAAAATGACTTCTCATAATTTTCAATATTAAATTTTCAATGAAAGTGCAATTCACTTCACTTAGCACACCTTCTACGATTTGAACATAGACCTGACGATTTTGGAGATCGTTACTCTACCAATTAAGCTAAAGGTGTATATAACAAAAGAGCCATCTCAACGCATGAAACGGCTCTTTCTTAAAAAAATTATCTTTCTCTAAACTAAATGAAACTATTTTCATTACGACTTTATCAGAATAATCTGCGTAGTTGTTGCCTACGGATAATTTAATAGGGCGGTAGTAAGTGTTGAGCTTACACACCTAAATTTCGTATGCATCCAAAAAATAGGTTTTCACATCAGGTTTACCGCATAGTAGGACGTGCGAGGATCGAACTCGCATCGCAGCCGTGAAAGGGCTGTAACTTCACCATTTGTCCAACGTCCCATAAACGACTCTATTGGGAATCGAACCCAAATCTTCCGATAGACAGTCGGGTATAATAACCTTTATACTATAGAGCCATAGCTGACTCGGTGGGACTTGAACCCACAACGCCTCGATTAACAGTCGAGTGCTCTACCATTGAGCTACGAGTCATTAAAATCAGCATAAGCACTAACTAGCTGATATTGCACTGTACACATGCAGTTATTTAGAATATGGTCGCTTATCAGCAACCTAATTCATGCTTCCACATTTTACTCATTCCTAACTCGTGTGTCTTACACGTCAAATGCATGATATGTATATGAGTAACCGTTTACAATATTATTCTCCGCATATTTTCAGTCTTCGGTGCAAAGACTTCTCGATAAGGTTTCATGTCTCTTATCCGACAATTAAGGTTCTCATTAACGTAGAGAAGTACGAACATCTTCTCATTTCTGAAGGTTGAGAGATACCGATAATCCCAGATGTCGGTAGGAAAGAAATAGGACTTACAATACTACATGAATAGCAAATGCCAAGATGTGTTACTTATATATTCTCTGTTTGGTTGTCCATTTAAGGGTTATTTTATTTGTTCTCTACATTGTCGTCACCTTTTTATATATACCTTTCGTGCCTGTTTATAAGGGCTTTATTGGGATAATACAGTTCTATCGGTCTGTTAGTCCGTCTGATTTTCACAGAACCTTGATGAGTGTATAACTCAGAGCATTCGGCTTATAATTATTCTCCATTTAAAAGCAAAAAAGATTAGGAAATTAATGTCGGTTTACGTTGAAATAGGTTTTACGCTGTTGAATGCCACCATCCAATATGCATGTAAAGGCGCAACCTAATCTTTATATGTTTTATTATTCTCTTGTTTTTGGGTATTTTGACAGAATATGTCGTGATATGATATAATACGTGCAAGGCACTATCTAAGACGGTAGAGCGGTTATCTTCCACCAGAGAGTACAAGCTCTGTTTACATAGAAACCTTTCGAGGAATTTATGAAAGGAGGACACTTGCAAATGATAACAATTTCATTACAAACTGTTTATTATGCTTTAGGAATTGCTAGTATTTTGTGTACAGCAGCATATAAGATTGGATATGAGATTGGTAAGAACGCAAGAAAATAACCGCCCTGGTCTGGTAAACTGATGGCGGTTAGATTCGTTCTTTCCAATATTTAATTTCAAGACAGCCGTTCTGCTCTACGGGTAGTGTCTTTTATTTGTTATCTTTAATTCCCTTGTATTGTAACACATATTAAAATGTGGTGCAAGAGGGAATTAGACGAAAGCTTCATCGGGATTATCAGTATCTTCTAAATACCTTCTTTCTCAGCTTCTTTCTCAAGCTCTTTCTGTTTGAACTTCAAAAGTTTTAATTTGTCTCTTAATTCTGTCTTTGAGACAGGTTTGATATACGCCATTTGCGTTGTAGAGCTATTTTTATGGTTCGCCCACTGTGATGCAAGGTTTAAATCACCAGTATCTTCATAAATTTTATTTATTGAAGTTTTACGGATGCAATGGCAATGTAGATCAGGTATGCCAATAATTCTTCCAAATTTCCTCATTCTATCGTGAATCATACCTTGTGTCCAAGGAATCCATTTATCTTTATATTTATGAATAAACAATGCATCACATTCAAGATGATCATAGTCATTATGTCTCATAGATAACCATGTTTCAAGCATATCTCTACAAGTATCATCAAACGAAACTTCCACACGGTATCCTTCCTTCTCACGTATTGACTCAAATACCATATTATCTAAGTCAAGAGAGGATACGGTAAGTTTCTCTAATGCACCAATTCTATTAGCAGAAAAGAGTGCGATTTCAAATAATAACTGGTCTTGTATTGTCCATTTATTATTCTCTGTCTTATACAAATCTGCTCTAATAGCTGCAATCTGTTCATCATTTAAGAAGTAATGATTAAGAATCTGTTCCTCATTGGCTTTCTTCATTCTGTCAAGTTTTCCATCAAAAGGATGATATTTAACAAAACCACGCTTCATAGACCAAATATAGAATGAACTTACAGCAGAAATTTTCATATTGATTATCTTCTTATGATTCATTAATGTTTCCTGACAGAAAAGCATATATGCTTCCATAATATCAACTGCATTTTCCATGAATTCATCAGAATATAAATCTAATTCACCATAATTTTCTCCTAACCACATGAGGAAGTGTCGGAACAATCCTTTATATCTCTTGTATGTAGTATCTTTTACATCACGATTTTTGATAATATTAGACTGTAAATATTTTTCATATTTCTTCCAGTTCTCTTCATAAATAAATTTCTCTTTATCAGGAGTGAAATATTTCACCCTTGTTATTTTCTCTTTTGACAATATTTCAGCCTCCTTTTCTGTAATATAAAAGAAGCAGAGTAGTAATAACTAAACTGCTTCACCATAATCTATAACGTTTCTTCCCCATTTTATTTCTTCACTATATTTTAATTCACCTATTTTAGAAACTTTGTCCCAATCTATATTATTCTTGACAAAAGATTCAATATTTTTTCTGAGTTTTATAGAATCATTATTTAAAATGTTGTATGTGTTATCTTTTGTCAAATCACAAGGGAACAAAATATAATAATGAATATTATTTTCTTTAAACATTTTTTGTTTCTTAGATAGGTCTTTACGATATGTTTCTTTAGATTTACCACTTGTGATCTGCTTATTTGAAAAGAAATAATTTTTATATGCCTCAATTACACCTGCAATTTCAATATAAATATCATTATCTTTGGTGTGAATTAAATAATCACAATTCATATTTTTATGATAAGATGGGATAAAAGATGAATATTTTACATCTCGAAAATAATCTATTCCATATCTTAATCCAAATTCTCTAAGATATTTTGAAAATATATATTCAAATTGACTTGTAACATGTTCACCATCACTAAAATCAAATGTGATACCTCGACCTCTTTTACCTAAAGAAATTCCTTCGTTTGCCAATAATGTCTGTAAATTACAATTATAAAATTTTTTAATTGTTCTTTGCAAAGAATCCGCATTCAGCCATTCATGAACACTGTCTATTTCAGATGTAGTAATAAAATTTCTATTATCATCTTTTACATATTTACATATATCTTTTATCATTTTGTCTAATTCATCTTTTGATAAAGATCTATCCAACATAGACTCTTGAATTATTTCTAATCCAAGTTCCTTTTTCATGTTGTTGATAGTTCCCCAATAAGTTTTAATCACTTCCAATGGTGGGTGATAACATCCTCTTCCTCTAAAGTCATCATACATTAAAGTTCTATCTTTTTCTGATTGTAATTTATAAATCAGTTTTATCATTTTATCCTTTGATGGTGTTTTACCTTTTGCTACAAAACCACACCAATCAACAAAGTCAGCCCATGTTTTAATTGATTTATCTGGACAATTATTTATGTACCATCTACCATCAGGTAAGTTAAAAGGCTCCTTCCGCAATAAATCATATTTTATTGGTTTGCCTAATTCTTCACTTTTTTGAATATACTCTCTTACATAATAGTCGTAATCTTCAATGTTAAATTCTCTTTGTTTTGTACTTCCCATATTTTTTTACCTATGCCTTCTCCTATGCCAACAACTAAAAATAGAACAGTAGAAGAGAGGCATAGGTTCTCACATACTTGGTAGCTACTCCAAGTACCTACTGTTCCATAAATCCCACAATCAGCTATGACACCAATTATGAGCACATATATTTATTCTCTGTTTCCATATAAAGTTCGTTGCCGATTTAACATCTCCCAATCCGTATATAAAAACATTGAATTAGTGGGTGGAGTAGGAGTTGAACCTACGATGTTTCTAATGTGGGAGATTTACAGTCTCTTGCCCTCGCCTCTAGGCATATCCACCCATACAAAAAGAGTGTGCAGCATACACTACACACTCCAAAAATTAAAATCCAAAAGCCTTTAACATCTTCTGAATATCTTCATGACTTAACTCATCGCTAGAGTAGTAAGAATAACTCATATAAGAGTCGCCATCTGACTTACTAGCAGTAAATCCGTGAGCATTTCCATCTTCGTCTTCAGAAGTATGTAGATAAGTCTCATCATGCGCAGGACAGTTCTCACAATCACCATCGCAGTTATCTTCCTGACCAAACAGAATAACTTCTTTATTCTCATTTACACAATAATCAATGATATTCTGCTCAATATCACCATCCATATCAATATAAAAAATATCTGTTTTATCAAGAACACCAAAGTCCTCAATAGGAACAACAGTGATTACACCACCATCATCAACAGATACTAAATATTCGTCTATATTCATATAATCAACAAGGTCAATCTCTTTAATACTTGTCTCGTCAAGTCTAATAAGAATATCCAAAATATATTCAGCAATCTCTTTATTTACAACCACACCAACTGTTTTATCAGTATGATATAATCTATTGATATAAATAGAGATAATGTCATCAACTTTATCCTCAAGATCAATCATCTGAATGTCTTCATAATTATTTTTCTTCAAACAATTCACGACCTTTCAGATTAAGCAAGTGTCTTTACTGACTTAGAAATCTTAAATGCTAACTGATCCTCTGCATCTTTATGCCATGTAGAACCCTTGTTCTCACCAAGCTGAACAATACCAGATTTCTCATCTACATGCTTTGCAGTAAAGTTTCCAATTCCAATCAGAGGAACTTTCTCTGTCTTATCATTTGTAAGAGTCTCAATTACAACCTCTGCATAAGCTGAGAGAACAGCTTCTACGTCTTTCTGAGAGCATCCTTCTAACTTACCTGCTACATTTCTTAATACGTCATTTTTTACCATTGTTCAAAAATCTCCTTTTAATCTTCATTTATATTTTTTCAAGTGTTTTGTTTATATTTTTCGGCAATATTTTAATTTATTGCCAAAATAATAAGAGGGTAGCGTCCATATAAGGTACACTCCCTCTGATAGTGGTTTCATTAACCGAAAAGACTAATATATTATCTAAAAACGCCAAAATAAGCAAAAAATGAATAATATATTAGTCGTATATTAATTGTAGCTGTGAATATCTGCTTTCACAATTGCTCCGAACTGAGCCGAACAGTGGACCACAATTATTATTTAATTCAATTTAAAAACATATTCCGCAGTTCTTCCCATACCTTCTTTAAACTCAAACATAGAGCATGAAGCATTTGAGGCTGCATTTAATCTCATGGCATATGGATCTATGCCGATTACAGAACCTACTGAAAGAGTAGCAGAATCCATTCCAATTTCTTTAAGGCTATCATGGTGAAGATGTCCAGAAATAGTGTAATCTATGTGGACTCCATAGGTACGAGACATCTCTAATAAGTTATTCTTTAAATTCTTTTTCTCTCCGTGGAAACCTACAACGCAGTATGTTGACATCATAGAATAAGTCATACCAGTAGGATTTTCCAAAATAACAATATTCTCATTGCCCTTTAATCTCTCTTTTATAAGAGCTATCATGATTTTACTAACATTCTCATCTGGAAATGTATTTTTCTTTCCATCTAATAATCTCAACTGATTATGATTAGAATCATAAACCATTTGAAATTTTATGCGTACATAACCACTTAATTTATTCAGCCAATTAGCTAAATAATCAGCATAACGAATACTTGATTCGATCACACCATATCTCAATTTCATAAGTTGTGACATTCTGAGAAGTCCATCTATACCATCACCAAGTTCTACAATTGATAACTCATCAATTCCAAGTTCATCTATTTTATCAATAACTTGATTAAACAGACAAGTCATTCTTTCTTCAAAGATTTCAGGTGAATATTCATTTATAATATTTCCATAAAAATCTTTTATTTCAAATTCACATCCATAATGACAATCGCTGATAGCAAGAATCCAAGATTTTTTATTGAATACTGGCATTGACGGAATACGAGTAGGCGTAGATAACTGAGGCAGAGTAGATATAGCATCTTCAATTTTCTCTACAATCATTTCATCTCTTGCGTCTTCACGTAGCCATCTATTATTTCAATTTTTTCACTTTGAAGTTTCTTACGTTCTTTTTCTAATTTACGTTTCTGAATCTCAATCTCTTTTAACTGTGCGTCAGAATCAACAAACTTCGATTGATTAGCATCTAACATTTTCTTAAACGCTTGGTATTTTTTACGATAGGTGCTTTCACCATAATCGTTACCAGTAAGTTCATTAATCACATCTGCTACATTTTGCCAAGAACCAATTTTATCTTTTTCTTTACAGATTCTATATATAAGCTCCTCATCTGTTTCGTCCTCAAATCTTTTATAAGAAGTTATGGTAATCACATCCCTTCTTACTCTTCATCAGACGGAACATCCAGCTCCTCATCTGTCTTTAATGCAACAGTAAAATCAATTACCTGATTCTTAAATGAAGTAAGCAGATCAGCTACCTTTACTTCCTGCTCCATATCATTCTCATCTGTATATGTAATAGTAGTACAATCCTCTGAAAGCGTACCTGCCTTTACTGTTAATTTATCTGTTGTAGTTCTTGTGAACTTTAATTTACTAGCTGCCATTTTTCAATCTCCTTTTTCTCCAATAAAATAGGAGAGCAGTATGCCCTCCTTAAAATAATTCCTCAATATTTGTAATAATGTGGTCGGCTACGCCTTTTTCAATAATTTCGTTAGCATCTAACCACCAATTTTTACGATTATTTTTATCATATTCACTATCAGTAATTTTTGTATGACTTAAAATAAACTGTTTTGTATCTTCCTCAATTTTCTTAGTTCTCTCTAAATCATCAAGTACCTTGCCAGTGTCTCCGTAACTACCTGTAGAGCCATCATGAATAAGTGCTTCAGTAGATGACAAAATATATCTGTTACCCCTTGGGATACCCATAAGCAAAAGCCCTCCTGCGGAGTAACATTTTCCCATTCCAATAGCATAAACTGGTGTCTTAGAAAGATTACAGATATTAATAAGCTCGTTTATTGCATTAAGAGAACCACCATTTGAATTAATCCAAATCTTAATTGGCTTTCTTTCGGCAATCGCTATATCCTTGTCTTCTCTATTCCATTCAACTATTTCTTGAGTCCATTCTACAATTCCGTCATCAATATCCTGATTAATAAGAATTTCACGATTATTTAATCGCTTATAATAATCAACAAGAGTCGGATCTGCAAGTTTGTAATTTGCTTCACTTCCTAAATTATCAAACTCTAACTGTAAATAATCTTTATTCATAGGCATTTAGCCTCCAATTTTGTAATATTTCTCTATAATGAGATTTTTGTACCGCTATTAACAGCAATAACTTTTGTAGTTTTAAGACAATCAGATATTGCATCTTCTAAATCATGTTTAAACTCAATTTTATTTAAATCACCATGAACTAAATAAATTTTTTCACAATTTATAGATTTGTAATAATTAATCATATCCTGTCGCTGCATATGACTAGAAAATGACTTCAAATCGTAAATCTGCGCCTTATTCTTAAAAGGTTTGCCATTAATATTAATTGTTTTGTTATCTTTACCATGTTTTATTTTCCATGCTAATGTATCTTCACCAGAATATCCCATAAATAAGATACAATCAGATTCTCTTGGTAAAATACTCTGAGTCCACTTAATTGACCTCCCTGCTGTCAACATTCCTGAACTACTAAGAATGATTTTTGCACCTTTGTCTGCAATAGCTGCCTTACTGTTTTCTGGTTGAATAATTCTTTGAACATTCTTCCATGACATCATTTCATCGAATAATTCTTTTTTATCACCTTCAAGAATAGAAGAGTAACAGTCTAACAATCTATTTGCTAATGGACTATCAATTAAAATTGGTACTTTGAAATTTGCATCTTTTCCAAATAAGGAATATAAAATCCATAAGATATATGGAGTTCTGTCAAGTGAAAATGACGGAATAAGAACTCTTGCATTATTGTCAACACAATATTGTTCTATAACAGATTTGATTTTTTCTATATCTTTTTTATATGTTTCTTTAGTACATTGTCTTTCCTTGCTGCAATAAGTACATTCCATTATTGCAATATTAGCCGATGACACAGGTTTAAAATCTTCAACAAAAACTCTTGTATCTTGTGTGGCAATATTACCGAGATCACTTGAAAACAGAATTTTTCTAGTATGTGAACCTCCGTTTATATATACTTCACATTGCTTAGATAGAAGAACATGCCCTGCGTCAGTATATCTAATAGCAAGTTCATCAGATAAATTTACTATCTTATCAGAATCAATCTCTTGAACAAATTCGAGTGCTTTATATACAATATCTTCAGTATAAAACGGCTCATAATTTCTTTCATTTTTAAGATTTATGACTTCAATATCTCTACAATTAATATATGAAGAATCAAGCCACATTTCTTTTAGAATCGAAGTTGAACCTTTAGGTACAATTATTTTTGCATTACATTTTCCACGAGCGTATAATGTTGGAATCATGGCTATATGATCTGCGTGAAGATGTCCAACAATAATAAATTCGACTTCTTGTGGTCTTACTTTTTGAATATATTTCATATTGGCTCTATAATTTTCAAGCACAGTATGATTGCCTTGAATCATTCCACACTCAAAAAGATAGCAATGTTCAGAAGTTTTTATTCGAGTACAACTACCAGTAACACCTTCAGCGTTACCTCCAATAATTTCTACTTTTACTTCATGTTTTTTCTTTGCGATGGTTTCCGACCACCTTTCGTTTTAGATTTCGTCTCTATCCAACGATTTTACTTTTTCTATAATCACTCAAAGCTTTTAAATTCTGGTCATCTTCAACCAGATAGTATTTTGCATGACCACTATAAGTCTTTTTCACATTCTCTTTTCCAATAAGCTCCCTCATTGCAAAAGCTTCTGTTTTGTTAATTAATAAAATAATTTTCACATCCTTTAATTTATTTCCTACAAAGTAGGATAGTAGTGAGCGTGGAGGGATTTGAACCCATCGACACCGTGATTAAAAGTCACGTGCTCTGCCAAACTGAGCTACACACTCAAAATAAAAAAAATCAGCAACCGTACTGAATACCATTGTTTTCAGTACAGCTACCGATTTTACGAAAGAAGAGTGACATCTGAGTATAAAGCTCTTGAAATAGGACTAAAATCTATTTATAATTTCAATCAATTTAAATATCAGATACCAAAAAGGTATCTCAATCATTATCTTTTAATATTAAAATCAATAATCTTCTTATTCTTTAAGAATTTGCTCAAAATTAACGAAACGGTTATCAAAATAATGAAATATATCAAATTGTCAAAATATCAATAGATTGAAATAACAAATTGACGCATAACAATTATGAACATGTGGCGAGTCAGTAAGTAATATTCTATAGAAACCAAGTCTCAACACTTTGCCTAACTCAGTTACCCCTATTATATTTTTGCATGTTTTTGAATATGTAATCAAATACATTTGAATATATAATATACACTTTCTCTTCCTATTTGTTATACTTGCATTAATATTGTATGGCTAATATTAGACCTTGCAGCGTTATAGTTCATCTGCAACTGAACCGATTGACAATCATAATATCAATCTTAGCCCTATTTCCAAAACTTTATGAGAGAAGGAGTAGTGGGATTAACCCACTACTAAATCCTCAAATGAATCATTTATATCAAAGAGACAATCATGAAATACCTGTGTATTAATGTCAATCTCGTCAAGTGTTGCCGAAATCTCATCACACTCATTACGGTATTTCTTGATAAGATTCTTAACAGAAGTTCTGTCATAATCTATACTTGTGGTTCTATTAATGGTGTAACTATATGGCTTCTGCTCGCCATTAACATCGAACTTATAATCTCTACCTGTTGTCTGAATTTCCTTTGGCTTGCGATTAGCAAGTGTCTGAAATACAGAAATAGTACGCTGCTTTCTCTTATTCAGACTAATAGCATTGTCAATATTAATTTCTGTTGTAGCTTTTGCTTCTGCAATAGCTGTGAAAAGTTTCTCTTTCTCGTCAATAACTTTAACAATAAAATCAATAACCTGATTAGGCGTAAAGTCAACATCTATCTGTTTTGCAACAACTACACCAAGCTCATCCTCTGCATCTTTGTTTGCCTTTGAGCGAAGATGATCTTCTTTTGTTGTAGTTACGAAGTCATCTCTACAAAGATAAGTTTCTGCTGAGCTTAACAAATTCTCAAGAAAATTTGCGTAACGATAAGATTCCTTTAAATTCATGTTCATTTCTCCTTTTATTCAAATAATGTGTTTACTTGTTACACTATTATATTCTCTGTTTTATCAGCCAAGAAAAAAGCTGATTTCATTTTAAATCTGCAATGCCACTCAAAAGAGCAGCAGAGCAGACATACAAAGATTGTCGGTTTGTTTCTTCCATGACAATCGTTTTTGTATCATATTTTTGTAAATATTTCACTATATCTACATTTAAGAAAATCGAATTTTTTGTGAAAATGTGCCAAAAAGCCTTATGAATCAAGGAGTTTTGAGGAATATAAAAAGTGGTTAAATTAACGTTTCTCATTGTATTTCTTATATTTTTCCAATTCTTTTTCTCGTGCGCAATACTTACAATAACGATTGTTTGTACCAGTGACTTTAATTTTTCTTCCACATCCATTTGCACACTGTTTATATCCCTTTTTAAAATTCCCTATGTACTGATTACCAATATTCTCAAATTGAGTTACCTTATAGGCAATATCATCATCTGTATCTCCTAAATCTATTTTAATATTAAGATTATTCACCTTTTTTCCGAAATGAATATAACCATTACTATATAACTCATGCAATAATTCATTTCTTTTATCGGATGAGAGAGTAACATTGGCAAGTTTAAATACTTCTGAAAGACCTTTTGAGTCTTTTTTATTTATCCATCCTTCACTATTCATATATCTTGCAATAGCAAATAATGTAAACATAAATTTCTTTTGGCGATCATTTGGAAGAGATTCCACGACTTTTAATTCTTTTTCATAGATAGGAACATACTCAAGTTCCCTAAAGAGATTTTTTGATTCTGAATCATATAAATCAATACATGTTTTTTTGATTTTGTTAGCATATCTATATTCTTGATATCCTTCAATATTGAATTCAAGCATCTTTGCTTTGACTGTATCAATTAGAATATTTGGATCTTTATCTCTATCAAAATAATACTTAGCAATCAATGTTATCAGATATCCATTCGAGATATTGTCTGGTTTATTACCAGACGCTAATATCTCTCTAATATATTCTTTTTCATTCAGTATATACAACTTCTTCCTCCATTTCTTTTAAACGTTTAATAATTAGTTCTCCAATACAATCCCAACAAAACTGTCTATTACCTTTATATCCATAAGTCATATCAAGAATGATGTTCATACGCTCATCATCATTTGGACATATTTCTTCAGCTTTCTTCTTGAACATTTCAACCATACTTGCACGTTGATAATATTTGTCGAATTCATCCTGTTTATCAAAGATATCAGTTCTATTTAGCTGTATTCCTTTTTCTTTTCCCTGTTTCTTTTTATATTCTTTAATGCATTCACAATAATATTGTTCAAGTTCTCGCAGAGCTTGTCTGTGTTCTTCAGTACAACGTCTTTTAACCTTCAATGTATTATAATCAAATGAAGAATCCTTATGTAATTGAGATTTATAACCATCTAACTGACTTTCAACATATTTACAAATCTGATTCATAGAACAATTCCCTGTACCAACTGGCATTTTTCTCTCATACCAAAAAAGAAAATCTTCTTGTTCTTTTGTAAGGGTATCTTTATTATGTAAATCCTCGATAGAACATTTATAGATAGCATAGCATTTAGCATTACTTTCTTTAATGTATTGCTTGTACTGTCTTTTTGTTTCATCGTAAACATAAATCATAAAGTAGGGCTTTCTGTATGCGCAAAGCGATTGCAAATATTTATTCTCTCCGCAAGCACCTAAATTGTACCAACTGCTTTCCATTGGTTTTGCAATGATGCCCTTAATTTTGTCCAACTCATTTTGTTGATAGAGCTGACCACATTCTATTCTATATTCTAATTCTTTATATTCAGGTGAATCTTTCTCGAAATGAGATTGAACTTCCATCATAGATGTGACATAATTAGTGATTGTTCCAACTTGATTTCCCATACCTGCTTTATTTGTCTTTTTAACAGCAGCTTCAGTGACAACAATTTTTTCCGCATTTCGTTGGACACATTCAATAGCAGGTAGGTATCTATAGCGTCTTTTCATAACAGGATTATTAGTAGAAAAGTTCAGATCCGAGTCCCAGTCTTCCCCATTCTCAGCCATACAAAATGAATCCCAACCGTTTATAATCATGATAGTATTCATATATTGATACCAATACCGACATTCATCCGAATTATTGATATTACACATTCGAATATTATTATGACTTGTCATTGGGCTTCTAAAGAGTACAATTTCATCTTCATTTTTATCAATCCAAAATTTTGAATAACATTCATTTGCTTTTAATAAACCTGTAACTTCCAATCCACAAAGAGATTGCATAAGAGCAAATGGATCGCCACTTGCAATCTGATAGTTACCTTTTACAAATAATTTACCAATTTTCGCATCATTCATTTTTTTCTTGATATATCTATGTACAGAGTCGATTATATATGGATCTCCCAACATATATTCGCTTGTATATAAAGCACGTTGCCATGAATTTACATCAGTTTTTTCGTTAATACCAAGAAATTTAACGGTAGAAGAGTAGTCGCCACACATAGCATCTTTTAAATAGTTGATTGTTGGTGCGCACAATTCCTCAACATCTTCGTCTGTAAATTCATAAGACTGAAGATATTGGTAATTCAATTCTCTCTGTTCTTCAAGAACATGTGGTGAAATTTTTGTTACAGAAAATCCGTATCCACATTCCTTATATGCATTCACATATTGCTCAATATTATCATACGCTCCCCATAATTTAAGAGAAGACTCTGTGACAATCATTTCACATTGACGAATATCTTGCATATTTCCCCAAATATCTTCAATCATATAATTACCATTATTGTATTTTTCAATAAATTCATAAATAGGAAACGGATAGAGCATTCCTTTGAGCCATGCATTTCTCAAGCACACACCGCCAGGAATATAATCAAGACCTAAAGATTCAGCTACTCGCTGCATATATTGTATAGTACAAAGATTAAAACCGTCAGATACATTGTTTTCAAGAGCTTTATCTTTAATAATTTCTCTTGTCGGTTCTTTTGAATCGCCATCATCATCGAGTGATATAACATCTGCAAAATATTGTGTAATACAATCTTTTACGACCAAAATTCCATGTGGATCACAAATCGGTTGTGATGCAGAACATGTTAATGCTTTGTAAGCTTCGTATTTTGCAGGAACTAATTTAGTATCTGGATTTCTCTTACATTCACATAATTCATTTAATTTGTCAATGTATTGTGAATTGCAGAAGAGAAGAGTATTGTTTTTTAATCCACCAGTAGTTCCAACAAAGCGTTTATAATTAACACCATTTATGGTAACACCTTTTTTACCAGTCACTCTTGCAAAATCAGATTTTTTATCAACAACTACCTGCATAAATATCTTTGAAAAATCAATACTCCAAATAGGTTTTTCTAAAATCTTATTTGCCATTATGCGGAACTCTTGAGCTTCAAACAGTGATATGAGTTCCTGATATTTAAAAGCCTCTTCTTTGGTAATCTGTAAATCCCAATTAGAATACTTTAGTTTATTTGTTCCAATTTTAAAAATCTCATATTGAGGTACGCTAATACCAGCCATAAATCCTCCTTTTGTTTATTATTAATATTTTCTAAGTTCATTTAGCATAATTTCCACATTATCTCCATGCAATTCAATTGAAATTTCTTGATAACCGCTATACCACGGATTTGTATAACAATCAAATTCAGCACATATGTCAATGATTTTAGATTGAATTGTGTTTCGTTTGGGTTCTAAAAATCTTTTCCTTTTAGTTGTATAGCATTCATATATTTTTCCAACTTCATCAGATCTTCCAACCATTATTTCATGTTTTTGAACTGTTGCAGTCAGAATGTAGTCGATGGCTTCTTTGTAATATTTCTTTACTGTTCCATCTTTCTTTTGAAAACAATACACTTTGAATCCTCCTTTTTTATCTACACTTATATATTCTCCAAATAAAATTTCTATTTACTTCTTAATAATGAATTCCTTCTCCATCCACTTAATATACACAACGTTAGGCAAGTCATGTATCTTAGGTACAAGTCCATCGAGTTTATAAATAATCCATTTTATCTTTCTTTTAATCCAATTCATACGACATCTCCTTTGTAATAACTCCCATTAAATCAAGTAACCTATTAACAGTTAAGCAGTCTTTGTGATAAGTCCATCCATTAATCTCAACGTAATCATCACCCTCAAGGATATACTCATCACAATAACCGCACTTAACTCTTGCCTTTTTACTTGGCTGCCAAAGAGGACATCTGTAATCATGCTCACCTATTCCTCTACAGTATGGACAGCTCATGATCTGTTCTCCTCATTCTCAAATTCAGCATTGCCACGCTCAAAACATTTCTGTGTATACTCATAAGTCTCAATCGACTTGTCAAAGTATGAACTATTGGCAGCTTGTTCAACGATTGCACACACATCCTTCTTTATTGTCTCTCTTGTGCTTGTAATATATTGAGTATTAATTTCCTGTGAGCAAATCTGCATTCTGTCGTCAACTTCAGTATTACGAAGCCACATGCTCAGTGCATACTTGTTCATATCCTTAACATATCTGTATATGCAATCAACCACATAACCTTTATATTGATTCTTTGGTAACTCGACAGTTATCATTGTTCCTTGATAATAATTTCTCAGCATAATGTAATCCTTCTTTCTATTTATTGTTGTTTATTGTAATTTGAAAAATGTATTCTTAGACGAGTATTTCTTCAAGAGTAATGGTAGAATTTTCTGTATACTGTCAGAATAGTAAATTTCTGGCTAGAAATGGTATCTCAGACACTTTTATTCTCACGAGCCTTGCGAAGTCTTTCAGCAGAAGCTTTCTTTTGTTCATCTGTCATAACTCTTGTTGTTTTCTTTGCCCTAAAGCTGATAAGCGTTTTATCCTTTAATAAATATTTTTTACCTCTACCTGTATATTCTATAAGAGAGTACATATCAGGGCTTTCCTTACATAACTTGTCCAATTTCGTAATATATGTAGAATCGGAAGCATATATTGTTGCAAATTTCTCATCACGCATTGCATTAATGCAAATTTCCTGCTCTTCAATTGATACACTCATATTTATATCTGCCATTATTTTTGTCTCTCCTTATAATCATCTAATACAACTCTGTTTCTTACACATGACCTATCAAATCGCCATGCAGATTCAATACGTTCTGCAATATTTCGACTGCCTTCATAATCAGTGCAAAAATCTGATATACAAATATTTCCCCCATATGTATTTGCATATTTATGATTCTTTGACTCGATAGTTACAGTTCTGTTCATTTAATAATTCTCCTTTACTGTTTAAAAATAATTTGTTCATTGTAATCAGCTCCTTTGAGTGCTGCGTTTATTGTTCCTATATTTTATTATTCTCCAAAAGCTCTATCTGTTTTTTTATTTCTTTATCAGGACTATATTCTTTATCAATCCTTTGTCCATGTTCATCATGAATAAAATGTCTGTAATCAGCAAACACCTTTGGAGTAGTAGCATATTTTTCTTTGCCATCCTTAATATATATTTCTCTCTTCATAGGCTGACATTTCACAATTTTGAGTGCTTCTAAAATATTAACTATGCGACTGATATATCTTTCAGAAAGTTCAATATCTTCTGAAATAGTCTTAAAATATCTATAACAACATAGTGGTTTACCGTCCATTCGATTCAAATTAACACGAATATAAGAGAGTACAAGTAAGATATAAGCTGATGATATTCTTGCAGTATCAATCTCTTTATCCTTCAATTCTTCTTTGAAATTTAATATTGCATCTAACTCATCAAAGTAAATGATTCCAAACTTGTCAGGTACATCGAATTTTTCTATATTAAGTTTTACTTGTTGGTATTTGACCGAATTGGTCTTTTCTTTTAGACATTTCTCAAAATCTGGACACAATTCAAAGTATCCATAATGAGAGAGAAGTAATAGAACTTCATAATATTTCTGATTTATCTTTCCATCTCTGTAGTTAGGTTTCAATTTAGACCAGTAGCAAAGTTCTGTTGTAGAAAATGCCACTGTGTCATCAAGTGAACGCCTTGCACAAAGATATGAGAAGATTATCACACGTTTAGATGAGAGATCTTTATCATAAATGATTTCTCGTGGAATTTTTACATAGTTTGGCAAGACGTATCACCTCACCTTTAATATTTAACCATATAAAAATATGCCTTTGACTGCAATAAGGTATTTTTAGAATAAGGTCTTTTTTCTTTTTTGTTATACTTATTAAAAATACAGTTTGCAACAACAATTTGTTTCTCTTGATTAGGATTAGTTGCCAATGCAACTCCAATTTCTGATTTTTTTAGAAAAGATAATCTTTGAACAAAAAGTTTATCATCAATTTCATTTTTATAATTTTCATAAAAGTTACAAAATCCGTTCAAGAATAACTGAGATATAAAATCTTTATCTCCGTTCCAAGTATTATAAAGTAACGTTAGGAATCTTTCAAAATCAACTTGTCCAAGTTTATCTAAAATTCTTGCTACTGTAGTTGTCATATGTATTCTTCCGTTTTTAGAAGTAGAACAAAAGTCAAAAATAAAACCAACTTTTCTAATGGTATCTACAAAGTTTACAGTGTAATCATCATTTGCCTCATAAGCAGCTTTATATAATTCCATAGAACCAATTGTTCTTTTTTCGTTTTCCAAATCAACAAATAGTTTACATTCACCTTCAGCAGTTAAACCATAATGAACCCAACATGGAACTGGAATTTTAACACCAGTTAATTTCTCAAGCTCTTTAATACCTGTAAGTCTATGTTTTCCGTCAATAACATTGTACTGCCCATCACGATAGCTTACTTCCAATGGTCTCAATAAAGACTTTTTAAATTCATTAACAATTTTATCAACAATAGACTGGTCAAATACATTCTGGTAGGATAAATCAGCATGAAGCATACTAGAATCTAAACGCTCATATCTTGGCTCAGATTCAATATCTCCATATTTAATTAACATTTCTTCATTTGATAAATTTTCTTTCTTCATTTACGTTTCCTCAACTTTCATTTTATTATTTAATTTTTCTTGTATATCAAAGACATTGGATACAAAATTCTCAAAAACATTATTTGCTTGTTCAATATGTTCTTTATCCATTTTTTCAACCACGCATAACAAATCAAATAGTCTATCATTAATTTGTGAAATAAAATCTGTACAAGTTTCACTTAACCAACTCAATTCATAATCTTGATTTATTTGATCTTTTGCATTTTTTGCTGTTAAAACATCTTCATATACATCTCTTATATTCTCCGTTTGATTTGATTTTGATTGCATTTTTGGAGCATTAACATTTTTTTCAGCCTCTCTACGAGCACATTCTTTGCAGATAGTATCATTCCCAAAGAAGTCAATAATCTTCTTCTCTTTTCCACAGATCTTACATATACGAGTTGCTTTTTCTCTTATCTCTCTATATGCAGTTCCGATTTTTACTTCACCAGTTTGGACTTTCTTTTTTAGATCTTCGTCATCTGTTTTCATAATTGCATCATATCTAGCAACAGTACCAGTTCCAACACCTGACATTTTTGCTACTTGCTCACGAGTATGAGTAGGGGAAGTATGAGATTTCGATTCATTACACCCTCCGTCCATTTGGACGGAAGATGACTTTTCTTCACGTCTTTCTTTAGAATAACCCTCTAACATTTTTCCTTTATTTTCCAATGCAATTTCCTCTGCCACCATAGAATTAGCATAAATCAATTCACCTGGCGAAAGATTACGTCTTGCGTCTTGATGAGAAATCATCCACTGCATAACATCAGCTCTTGTACAGTCTTCTCCTAAAAAGTCTTCTACATTTTCTGTATTAAAATCAATATTGTATTTTTTCATAAGTGGATAACGATTATGACCATCTACAATAATATTGCTTTTCCATACATATAGTGGCGTTCCATCGTATTTTTTAGATATTTTTTCTTCAAGTTCATCAAGTTTTTCCTTTGATAAAGGCTTAAAAAGTGCCTTTAATTTTGGATCTGTTCTTAGTTCTTTCATTTCTTTCCTTTCTTCTAAAACATAATTTATAGTTACAATTTGTGAGATGAGAGTGTAATAAGTGATTCAATAGTATATTCTCCATTTGAATTCACAAAAACATTAAAAGTTGCACTTGCATGAAATTGTTAAAAATTCATTTAGGTACATACAGCATGTACCTAAAAGTGAAAATTTACTTCATTTGGGTACATCCCAGCTATCAATTTTGTGCAGTCTATATCTATATAGACTCATATTATCAAGAGAAGAATATTCCGTTTGTATTTCGCTAACGCTACATACAAACTCCATAATTTTTTGATTGATTGTTATTGGTTAATTTAGGTACATGGTGTTTTGGATTGATGGTTTCATTTGGGTACATATATGATGTACCTATAATTTTATTCTCTTTTTTAATTATTATTCTGTTCCAAATCAACATACTTCTCTTTGTAAATATCCTCTACAAAGAATACTGGCAATTTATCATGATATTTTTCATATAATTCATCGTCAGGAATATGAGAGTAACATTTACCTATTGGAGTATCTACTGTTCTAATATAATCTTTTACAATAGATTTATTTTCCTTGAATTGCTCATTTATTTTTCCACAAATAGTACAGTAGGTATATAAACCTATATTAAGATGAGTTTTTCCTATAAATGTGGATCTGTATTGAATTAAACATTCTTCATAATGATGTTTGTGTTTTGATTTGCGATTACTCTTTGAGATATTACTTTCTTTCTGCTTGAGATATTTTGGTATTTCATTTTCTTGTATCATGTAATTCCTCCTTGATATATTATTCTCTCCTTTGATATTGGCTTGTTATTGTCTGTCTACCCTAGAGATATTCTTCTCTTGCTTACGCTGCGAAAAGATCGTCCCTATCAAGGGACTATATCTATGCTGGCGCATATACGCATATACGCACATATTACATACATTGCTATTTTTTCCTTATTGGAATAGTAGATTTGAAAAATATATTGTTTAGCCAATAAAGTGTAAGGGTAGTAGGTTAGAACTTTCTACACACTGTCAGGACAGTAGATTTTCAGCTTATAGAGGGTATTATGAGAATGAATGTTATACATTTTATATAAAATACGTTGCAATATTGATGAAATGTTTAGTTATATTGTATAGTTTGGGATTTGAAGTTAAAAAATATGACCTTGTATTTTACGTTTTAAGGTATGTAAAAGAAAGTGTGTGGAGAAGATTTGTTGACTAAGAATTAGAATGGCTTATTTGGGCTAATATGAGTGTTAGAGAGTGTGAGTGTATATTTTGGCATAAAAAATACTCCCTAAAAGCTAGGGAGTATCAAAAATAGTAGGTATTTTCGCATTAATATTGATTGATTCTGCAAGATTGTATTTATCAAGCTGGTTATCTACAACTGATTCAAATAATTTACGTAGCGTGAGATTATGTTCTATTACATCCAGCGTGTAAGCAGATTCAAGTTTATTCTCGTAATAGTAGTTATCTATTTCTTGATTAAGATCTATATCAGGATATGTGTTCTGTAATTCTCTGTATAGATTTTTATATAATTCTTTGTGTGTGATATGAAAATAATCTGTTAAGAGCTGATATTTTGGGTACATCTTAGTTGACCAATATGACCATTTCTTCTTAGATATTTGTTGTGGTTCTTTAAGTGAGTTTATTTCTTGCTGCATTGATGTCATTGTCTGTGTGAGAATAGTGAGTGTATTAGTTATTGTGTTTAATGTTTCTGTTATAGGTTGCATATTTATATCTGATATAGTTTTGTGATCTATAAATACTGAAGCTAGTACATCTGCACATTTATCTTGATATGTAATAAGCTTTTCTGATAATTCTGGCTGAGTTTGTTTCATCTTTGGTGTGATATTAATTTTGGCTAATGCAATAGGTAATTTTCTTTGTGAAATACACCATATCTCATTTACGCTTGGCATATTCAAATCCACTCCCGAAAATTTTAGGGTGTGACTTTTGAGTAGTTCATCTTTTAAAATTTTATTCTGTTGATGCTCTACTTGTTTGGAATTAAATCCTATCCCTCTAAGAATGTGTGTGATTGCAGTATAGATTTCGCCAGTTGCATTATCTTTAAGTGCAATGAGATCGTCTCCATAGAAATTAAAATTTGTTACTTGTAATGCTGTTTGTGTATTCATTTGAGTTCTCCTTTAAGTTGAATAATTATTTTTTTGTATTGGTTATATAGTTATTCTCTTATTGGAGTGATTTTGTATGCAGTTTTTGAGTACCCCTGTGTAGGGAGTGTGATGAGAAATAATTTGGACGATTTTGAGGTGAAAAAACGTTATCGGTAAAAGTGCCTATAAATAAGGAAGATTTTGGAATTGTGGATGAATTTTTGGTGGATAAGGGTTTAATTTTGGGGTTGTGAAGCTGGGAAAATGCTTGGTTTTAATGGGATTTGACGATATGAGGTGCGATAAGTGGTTTGAGATGGGGAAATTGGGATTTTGCTTGATTTTGTTTGAGATTTTGAGAATTGGGGAAGAATGGATTTTTAATAATATAAAAAATTTAAGTTGGTGTGTAGATAAATCAGCTTAATACAATTCCAGGAAATACAAGGCTTCTTTTAGTTTTTGCCACCCCCATTCTCGCCATATTCAAAACTACTAAAAATAAGCATTTTTGTGGGTTTTGCACCGAAAAATCAAAAAATTTTTTGTGGCATAATGCAATCAAGCTGAACGGCTGACGAGCAGTTCAGTGAAACAAAATAATTTTTATAGTCTATTAGTTAGACAGAAAGGTTGGTACAATATGAAAGAATTAAAGAATGCCGTTATCGTTAATGGAGTAGCTTATCAGATTAATGCTACAGAAGCACAGAAAATTGCAGAGTTATTAGGACTTACAAAAGTCGCACAGACTTCAACACCTAAAAAATCAGAGTCTAAGAAAGAATCTAAAAAACAAACTTCAGAGCCTAAGAAAGAGGCACCTAAGAAGGAGACTCGGATTGTAGGTTCTCTTGAGTGTAGTGGTAAATTTGTCCGTACAGTCAAAGGTGCTTTCCTCAACTCAAAGGCTAGATATGCTATAGGCATGAGTGCTACAGAGGATTTTGGAGCAACTAAGCTTCACAAAGGTGATAGCCTTTATGACAGATATTCAAAAGAGGACAAGTACGTTCAAATCTATGTATTCCCTACTGAGGAGGATGCTACAAAGTTCATGGATAATCAGCAGAGCCGTATGAATAAAACTAAATAACTCGACTAGGCGAGTATAAACCGTGTCAAGCCTAGTGCGTTACCCACTCTTTGAGTGGGTAGGTCACAAATTTACATTCTCATTTGTGATGGATTCTCCATCCGTGTATTAATTTACATTCTCATTGATGCACCTAATCAATCCATACATACAACAAAATAAAACCGTGATAAGCCGTAGAGGTATGACAGACATTCCCAAACGGTCTGTTAAATTCACCCAAAATTAGAAAGACGCAATATATAAGTCTGTGTTTATGGGTTTTAGTGAGATAAACCGACTCACGCTGTCAACACATAAGCATAAACCGACAAGTTAGGAGGTGTGCGTTAATGAGTAGGTGTCATATTCAGACTTTAGGTTACTTAAACAAGCATAGTATGTGTTCTAAATTATCAACACAATGACATGCAAGGATAAGTGTCATTTGTTGGATATAGTCATATAGGGCTGACAAGGAAGTTACGGAGCTTCACCAAGTTGCTAGGTCAGCGATTGTATTTATACAATCGGGAAAATCTGGTAAAGCGAGCAAGAAAGTGGTGTCGTGTGGCAGATACACTCGTCATAGTGCATTGGAAACACTATCTTATAGCAACTTGGTACAAAAACGGTAAGTGATTGACACAACGAGCCGTCATAAAAATATCCAGTTCAACAACGATTACTTGGTATCTCGAAACAAGAAATTGGTTGGCTGAAAGATTTGGTCTGACGCTGACGAGGTAGACTGAATCAGATATGAAATATCAAATATTGGCATTAAATCAATAAAAGATTAGTGTCTGACGTTGGTATTAACAGTCTGATTCATTTGAAAATAGCAGTATTGATTGAATTAAGTAAGTCTAAAAACGAATACTCGGCAATACGAATTGACGGATATGGTAACACATAAGAGTTAGTGGTAACACTAATGTTGGATAAATCTGTTGGTATCCATGTGTGAGGTTTAATCAGCACAATCCCTGATTTATAAGTCCTAATTATTAACAGTATATTCTGTAATCAGTTCGAGAATGAATATAATAAACGTCACTGATAAAACCGTATGTCTTGTAATCGGTTTGTATAAAACAGTATAAGATATTCGTAATAGTTGGAGCGAATTAAAATAATAAACTATTAACTACATAAGGTTTAGTCACCAGATAACAAGTAATAAGTGCATATACAATTTGAAGCTTGAGTGCTACCCATGAGGTTATAAGTTGCGTATATAGTGAATGATTTGAGGGCTACTTGTTCTTTGTGCTTACATGTGGTGGATAATACATAGCTAACAACTTTGTATTTATCAGTAGGTTCGATTCCTACAAGCACATTTGACAATATTATTTAAAATAACAAGGAGGAATAAAATATGTCAAAGGAACTTTACAACTACAAACGAGGTGCAATTAAAATTGCAAAGGAGTTGGGATATGACGATTCAGTTATATCTCGGCTTAGAGATTCAAGTACAGAAGTAGAAATCTGTAAAATAATGCACACAGCAAGAGAAAATTATTAAAAAGGAGGTAAACAATCATGTTCACAATCAGACACAATGGAAATTTCGTATGTCTTTTTTGCGAGCAAAATGGGCGATTTTGAAAGGACAATGATTTTTAATTATATGCATTTGCATAATTTAAAAGTCGCAGCATTTGATATTGGTTGTGTAACGCAAACTATATCAATAAATGATTTGTTTTAGAAAAAGGAGGTAAGCGAACCATGAAACGCAAAATATTATATTTTATCACAACATCAGTACTCGTAATGAGTGCTTTTTTAATAGGCAAAACAGCTCATCAGCCATCAATCCCAGTCGATGACGTTGCAGCTTATTATGTAGATAGCAACGGAAATCTCAATCTTGAGATGAAAGATGTCCGTTGCATTAATGATAATTGGAACAACCCAATTTACACGAACTATCTGGCAGAGCAAGGTGTTCCAGATATCACGGCTCAAATAGAGAATAATATATTAAACCTTGCCTCAGTTACAGATTATGAGGCAACCGAAACTACATTGACACTTACAGACCGCAATGGTGATTCGTGGGTAATAGAGAAATAGAAGGGAGAATAAAACAATGGCAGAAGCAAAATATAACGCTATCCGCATAGCAACACAATTATGCTATAGCGAAACAACAATCAACAAAATCAAAAATGCAACAACAGAAAGCGAAATCACACGGATTTTGCGCACAGCAAGAGAGGAGGAACTGTAAAATGCAGAAAGCAATTATGTACCGTGCTTACAACGGAGCAGAGATTATAGACACAAGACCAGAGGCTGAAATTGCATATGATAATATGCGTTATGCAGAGGAACTTGCAATAAAGAGAAGTAAAAGGCAAAACAAACCACATAAAAGTTTTGCGGAAATATTATCCGCATTACTCTAAAGGAGGCAAACAATGGTAAAAGGCTATGTTGTACCAAATGGGTACATGGGACTTGTAAAGGGAAAATATCAGCTCTTTGCAAGCGAAAATGATTATCTTGAATATGTATTGATTAACGAGGAGGTGTAGGACATGTTAGACTACAGAGATTTTTACCGCATAGCAGACTATGCAAATATGAATTGGAAGGGCGGTTTTGCCCCAATCGAGATAGCTGAGAATGCATATAACTATTTATGCGAATTTCAGTCAAGTAAGGAGAAGGGAAAAGCAAATGATACAATCAACTATTTGCTCACTAATCTCGATGCTGACATAGAGAACGGAGAAGATTTGGAGGATGTTCGCTACTGGACAAGCGAAATCCGAAAAGAATTGGGCTTAAACCAATAATTTAGTAACTAAACGGTTTGTCAAAAGGCAAACCGTTATTTTTATACCAAAAATTATTAATTAAGGAGGCACTATTATGTGTAAGAGAGTTTATTTAAAGGCAAAGGAAGCAGAAATGGAAATGCAGGAAGTACGGAATGCAGAGGGATTCACAGGTAAAACAGAGAAACTTCTGATTGCGAATATGGTAAAGGCAGCTAAGAATAATTCTAGGATTGGAGATAAACTGCTCATGGTTGTTGATCCAAAACAGATTCATATACCAGAGTGGCAGAGAAGAATCAAGCTTGCAAGGGCTTATTCAATAGGCAATAACTATAACTCATACAAGTGGGATGAGCCAAAGGTATTACTTTGCGATGGATTACTTCTTTGTATTGACGGACAGCACAGAATTTATGGTGCATTTAAGGCAAATAAGGAAGATGTAGTTGTTGAAGTAATGGAATGTAGTCTTGAAGAAGCAATTGATTTGTTTCTTAGTCAGTCAACAGACCGTGCAAAGATGCAACCAATGGATATATATCATGCAGCTCTTGCAGCAGGAAAACCAGAATATACTGCTTTACGTGATATTTGTCATAAGCATAATGTAGCCGTTAAGGGAGACGATGAGACAGAGAATACAGTTGGTGTATTAACTTCAATTTCCGATGGAATTGGATTTACAAAGACAAATCCTAAACTTCTTGATTCAATGCTTACTCTGCTTGGAAAGCTTGGTTGGAATGGATATGCAGATAGTTACAACGGAAAAGCATATACTGCAAAAATTATCCGTGCTTTAAAAGCATTATATGCTTACTGCGAAGGCAGAACAGATGAGATGGAGAAAGCCTTAATTAAGCATTGTAAGGGAACTGAATATTTCGTTGAAAATATAATGGATAAAACACAGGCACAGATTTTTGATTATCTGTCAGAAATTGTACGTTACGAAATGGAAAGTCCATTTACAGCAACAAAGAAAAAAGCAACAAGAAAGAAGGCAATTTAAGAGAATAACTATATGCAAAGGAGGTGCATAGTTATGGTATATGCATAAATAATACATAATAGCTGAGATAACGGCTATACGGTCAAATAAATAAAAGGAGAGAAAACAAATGAGCAAAAGATGGCATAGTGATATCCGCATAGTTAATCCAATTATGGAAGCAAACGGATACCATATCAAACGGAAATCAGGTTCTCATTTCATATATGAGAATGAAAAGGGAGATGTAATAAGTCTTCCAGAGTCGTTAAATAGAATGCTATGGCTTGGTGAATGCAAAAGGCATTCGCTAAAAGGCGGTAAAGATGTGTTATCAAAAATTAGCAGTAGGAGGTAAAAAGAATGAAGTGGACAGAGATTTTACGGAATGGAGACTATGCATTACTGCAAAGCGAAAGTGATACACAGTATGCAGTTGTAAGTGGTTATGATCCAATGCAGCCAGAAGGTCAGCAGTGGGCGCATGGAACGTATTTTACTTATTTCCAGAATAATCTTAAGAAGATGTTATATCTTCAATCAGCTTATGATTGCTTTATGGAAAAGGTAAATGCAGATTTTATTCCACGTTGTAGATTAGAGGAGTTAGCAACGCTTTTCAAGGACGGACTTATCTCTGATGATAGGGGAAGTGCGTTAGAGTATTTTGATGAAATCTGTGAGATGTCAGAGGAAGAGAAATCTTTCTTTGGCATCGAAGAAGATAGTCCGATAGCAAACACAAAGTTCGAGAATCCAATGTATAACAAGGGTTATGACGATGGATTCTCTGATGGGGCAAACAGTATAGAGGAGGAATAAACAAATATGGGACAAGAGTATGAATATACACCAATGCAAATGGCTGAAAAACTGCTTGAATTTAATAGAGATTTTTCAGACGACACAAAAGATATCCAAAACGAAAAAGAGTATGTAGCAGAGTTATTTGAAAAATTACAGAACTCAAATGAATTTAACATCCTTGCTCATTATTTAGACACAATGTTCATGGATGAGGTTTTTAACAAGTAAATGGATATTTCATTAGAAAAGGCAGGTAAAAAATTATGATGAACGAAATTATTATGGAGTTAAACAATAAAGGATACAAGGCAGAAAGTACAACAGTGGTAAAAAATGGAGTTGAAAAAGTCGGTGTGATTATTGGAGAAGGCACAATAAGACCTACTATTTATCCTAACTTAAATCTTACAGTAGATGAGTGTGTAAGTGAAATTATTAATATTTATGAAAACATTCCAAAAATGGATATAAATACGGATAAGATCGTAAAGTGGGATTATGCAAAGAATAACTTGCAACTGTGTTTACAGAGAAAGACGAATGAAAATATTTTAAAGAGGGATTATCTTGATATGGAAATATATGTCAGGGTAAAAGTCGCAGAAGATGCTACATACAAGGTAAAGCCAGGGATGTTTAAAGAAGTAAGCGAAGATGAGATTTTTGCAAGAGCATTGTTAAATGCAAAAGAAAATATTCTTGTTGAAGATATGGCAAAGATGCTTGCCAATATGATAGATTGTGACGAATTTCTTGACACTGATGAAGTGAGAATGATTATTGTTACAAATAAGGAAAAGGTAAATGGAGCAGTTGCAATTTGTGATAAAGAATTGTTAAGCAATATTGCAAGGGAATATAATAGTAACCTTGTAATTCTTCCATCAAGTATTCACGAATGTATTATTCACATCGACAATAACCCAGATATGGAAATGTATTCAAATATGGTTCGTGAGGTAAATGAAACACAAGTTGAACCTGAAGAAGTATTAAGTGATCACGCTTATTTCTTTGATAAAGAAACTTGTGAGATTAGCTGGTAGTAAATGGATTCTTCGGAAAGGTAAAGGTGATTATATGCAGATAATAAGAGCAACTAAAGTTTTTGCAAAAGAGCTGACAAAACAGCTAAAAGGAAACTATTGTATAGAGTCTGTAGAGCTTGTAAAAATTCCACGAGACAGAGCTTATGTTACAGTAGGCAATGGTTATTCGGACATAGATATTGACTGGGATGATAATACAGTCAAAGTACTCAAGGTAAATTATAAACCTGAATGTTATGCTATGTCACAGTATATCACAACTGGCGAACTTGGTAAATTGGCAAGAGGAATTGTTGATTTGACAATGGAAAATTATGTAAGCGCATTTAAAAATGCGTATGAGATTTAGTGTGAAATGGAAAGGTAAAGGTAGAAAAATATGAAAAAATCTACAACAGTAAAAACAAGAACACGAGGTTATGTATGGATTGATACTTGTTATACATTGGATCACGGATGGGAAACAATGGTTTTTGCAAGTGATGAAAATGGAAATGTATCAAGTTGGATGGATTTAGATTGTGATATTTATGCAACCGAATCTCAGGCAAATGAAGGTCACGAAGAAATGGTTGAAAAATGGAAGAATATGTAACCGTGAAATGCGTGTTTCTTTGGAAAGGAAGGTAATTATGATGAAATGGAAATTATTTTGCACAGTAACAATGAAAAGCTATGAAGTAGAAGCGGAAAATGAATTTAATGCACGAAAAAAATTAGCAAGTGAATTAAGCGTACCATTATCTTGTATTGATGTGTTTAGATAAGATAAATAAAAATGCGAGCTTCTTATGGATTTTAAGAAAGGTAAATGGTGATTAAAAATGAACGAAAACATTGTATTGGACAGAGTTACAAGTGAAAACAAAAGCGAATGTTGTGATTTTGTAGCATGTAATAACTGCGGAAGAGCAATGCTGATAAATCACGGAGAAAACACCTGTCCCGAATGCGAGTGTAATGGAACTTTATCATGGATGGAAGAAGATTTCGAGGAAATCAATTATGATAATGCACCAGATGTATTAGCAGGAATGGGATATACATTATGCGATACAGAGTAAAGAAATTTGTATATCTCATTAGAAATGGAGGTAAGAGAAATGAGTAAATGGGTTTTAATAGAGGTTGAAAATCAAAATATAAATGAACCGGATACATATAATTCTTATATAGAAGCTTATGATGAAATGAAAAGCAGATATGAGAATTTAGTAGAAGAAGGAGATGAAGCGTCCATTGATGAATATGATGCGAATATTCAGACGGATTCATATAATATTGATTGGAAAATATATGAAGTAGAAACAGAGTAAATTCGCATTTCTTTAGAAGATTGGAGGATAGGATATGATTACAAGAGAAATGATTAGAAATGGTTTTGAATCTGGAACTGTTTCAATCGAAGAAGAATATGCAGGATGTATTGGCATTTGCTGTAGAATTGGTGATAACGCATTTTATTTTCTCGGTTCAGAAGATGATGATTTAACAAAAGAAGAATATTGGGAATCATATACATTAGATATGACAATAGATATGATTTTTAATATACTGAAAGACGTTGAATCTGCTGAAGAATATGGATTAGATGAAACTGAGTTAGATTATTATACATCTGTATTAGCGTATTAGCCGAATGAAACTAAGATTTATTAAGGAATTGGAGGAACAAAGATGGTGAAATATACAGAAATTTCTGATTTGAATAGTGATCAGATAAAACTGATTAACAAAAATGGATGGTGTATTTTTACAGAATGTGATGGTAATGGAACATATTATTATCATAAAGGGATTCATTGGGTAAACAGAATAGAATATATTATTTTATCAGAGAATGTCGATATAGAAGATATAAACTCGCATAAAGAATTAAATAAAATTGCAACATATGATGATGCTTTTGATAAATTGGTAAGAGAAAAACTGTTACCTGTAGCAGATAAATGCTATGTATTCTTAGTGAAAAATCCAGCAAATTATCACTTTGAGCAGATATGGACAAATAAAGGATTAGAAAAGGCTATAGAAATAGCGAAACTTAGATTTAGATTTAAGCATACATATTATGATTCAAAAGATTACGATAAAATGGAAAACTTAATTCTTAAACATAATCGTAAAGTTAAAAAAGATACGGAAAAAGCAGTGGAAGTTTTAAAGGCAAATGGATTCAAAGTCGTGTCTGATAAATTTGCTGCATTGAGTTAATTTGGAGTAGGTATTAGTTGTGTATTTTGTGTAGATTGTGACTATCATGATTATGGCTGAAGAATCTAAAATTTCAAGATAAGGAGTAATACAGAATGGATAAAGAAAAAGAAAATGCAATATTGGATGCAGTAGACGTTGTATGCTTAAATTGTGTAGAAGATACACTTAATGATAATAGTGTATGTGAGAATTGTCCAGTACGGAAACTGTGCAATTCATTATCTAGTAACTAATTAAAGGCAGTTAGGAGAATAAATACCTAGCTGCCTATTTTATTACAAAAAAGAGAGGAAATGAATATGGCAAGAAAGAAATATTTAACAGAGGATCAGATACAGGAAATTCTTGATTTATATAAGACAAGAGAGTTTTCAAAAAATGAAATTGCAGGCAGGTTTGGAGTTTCAGTTTCACGGATTGCATATATGACCGCTGGTATGCCTGAACCGTATAAGCAAAGGGATAAAGCATATAGGGAGCTTTCATTAACAGAACATATTTTAGAAAGTTTTGATAATGATACAAAAGCACTTATTGGAACTATTGATGCGAATATATACGGAAACAGAAACTTAAAAGACGCATGTAATGAAGTAGTACAGGGTGGATGTTTGCTTGTTTATTATGGGCAAGTAAATGAGTATTTAAAAGAACTTAAATGCGATTCTGGTGATGACTATATCAACTGGGATGTATATAAAAAAATTGTAAGTGAGAGAATGCGTAAAATGTACGAAGCATTTAAGAAAAAGGAGGAGAAATAATATGAGTAGAAGAAAATTAGCAGGCGCATGGTTTTGTGGTAATGAAGCAAGTGATTATGCAAAGGAACAGGGTTATCTTGATTACGCAACACTTGCAAAGGGATTTGATGCAGTTATAAATAATAGCATTATGGATATCACAAATGCAAATTGCATCGGAGAATGGGAGCAGGTAAACGGAGATATTGATAATTCTGACGAAATTGAGGAACTTGAAAATCAGATTAAGGAAATCGAAGAAAAAATGGAAAATGTCGATGAGGATTCAGATGATTACAAGGCATTTGAAAGAGAAATTGACGAGATAAATGACAGAATTGAGGAATTGCAGTATCAGATGGATTATCCGTCAGAGGTATTTCAGTGGTTTATTGTAGATGATAACGGAGCTGATATTATTAAAGAATATACAGATGATCCACTATACTACAATGAGGAACTTGACATGTTTTTATGGGGCATAACACATCTTGGAACTTCATGGAGTTATGTGCTTACAGACGTGAAGTTAAATTGTGGAGAGGATGCATGGAATTAAAAAAGCAAAGTAAATTGTAATTTACAGTGAAATTTTAGAAAGGTAAAAGGTGAATATTTATGACAGATAAAAAGAAAACAAAAAGATTGCACATTGGTATGGCTTACACGTATGTAGGAGACACAGGAATTGATATTCCTATGGAATTATTAGAAGGTAAAACAGAGGAAGAACAGTTGGAAATTGCTTGTAAATATGCACAGGAACACATTGATGAAATTCCTGTTGCTACTAATGCAGAATATATTCCATACTCGGATAATTTTGAGATTGATGATATTGATTTTGAAGATAACGAACAGTAATACAGAGAATAATAAGGCAGACACGAACAAATGTGTCTGTCTTATTTATTAGGAAGGATGTGAACTAAATGAAATATTCACTAATTAACTACTTTGATGTGTGGGGAAATAAAAAAGATGGTTGGGAAGTCAACAATCTTTGTACAGAAGAAACAGGAATTATTATTGCCGATGATGCAAGTGATAAAGAGATTTTAAATTATCTTGTGCAGATTGGTTTCCTTACTACATCTGACATGAGAAAAGTAAAAATTGATACAAGCTGCGGAGATATGATAGAAATTTACGCAGTTAAAGATATGTATCCATTAGGCAGATTACAAGCTGAGATATAAGGAAGGAGAATGTGAAATGAGTGATTTAAGAGATAAAAATATTATTAGTGAGTATCTTATGTATGTTGATAAGAATTGTAACAAGTTAAGAGGTAATGCAAATTTTTACGAAGCATCAGAAAGTTTACGGATTTATTGTGATGAAGAGTGGTTTCTTATTGTTGATAGTTGGGATTTTATAAGAGAACTTAATGAATGGCTTAATGATAATTATGCAAAAGAATTATGCGATGAGACAAGATATGAATTGCCAGAAGATATTTGTGACAGAGAATATTTTATAACATGGCTTGATTATCTTACAGATGGAATGTGGGGATTTTCAGATGAATATTCAGTTTGCGAGCATTGTAATAAGGCATTCAGAACTTCACCTGATAGTTATTCATGGGTTGCAAACTACTGGATTGGTGACGGATTCATCTTATGCGAAGACTGTGTAAGGGAAGATTATTCAGAAGAGTATCTTGAATCATTAGAAAACAATCCAAATACCGCAAATACAATTCTTTCAGATGATGAAATTGAAAAGGCAGGATATAAGAAAGTAGTAGCTGATTGTGAGTGTGGCTGGTATGGAAGGTGTGACGATCCAGAAAAGATGTTAGAGCAAGAGAAGCAAAATAATAAAGATGGAAGATATTTATTCAGTATTTCAGGAGAAGGACAGTTTCATACGGATTTCGATATGTGGGAAAAGATAGCATAGAAAGTGAGGTTGATTGATATGAAAATGGAAATATTAAAAACCAGAATAGATGAAATATTAAATAATATGTGGGATGTAAATGAAGATGGTGGCATCGAAATTTATACTGACTATAGAGAAAGAGAACTTTCTGATAGTTTCTTAAAAGAGATATTTGAGCATAACAATCCAAAGGAGGCATTTAATGACGAATTAGCTGATTGGGCTATGGATTATGCGATGGAGTACGGAGAAGATGAGCTTGAAAAGGATATTCGTAAAGAACTGACAGATGAAGAGGAAGAGTATTTTACAGATAATTTTGATGAGATATGGGAATATGTAAAAGAAAATATATATTTTTATTACAACGCAGAAGATTTCAATAATGAAGTCAAAGTAAATATCATGGTGGATTGTGGTAATTGGAACTATGATTGCGTTTGCGATAATGTTCTGAATTGGTATGGAAATTCAGGAGATGGAAGTATTGATAAAGAGTCATCTATGCTGTGGTTAGCAAAAACACAAGGTAAAGCAACTGCATTAAGAAAAGCTTGTAAACAAGTACATAGGGATGACGGATATTATGTAGATAGAGATAAGAATAAAGACAAATTTATTGAAAGCTGCATACAGGAATTTGAAAATCTTCCATCACATATGGCAACCGTAACGTTTCTTGTAAAAATGCCGTTATTTGATTTATTTGACTTAATCGAACTACAGAACAAAGAGTATGACGAAAAGGGAAAATATGATCCACGAAAGAATGAAAATTCAAAATCTTACATGGTTCTTGGAAGGGAAACTATGTGCGGATTATATGATCCTTGGTCTGGCGGTGGTTCGGTATTAGAAATAGAGTTGGATAAAGATGTGAAACTACCTATTAAATACGCAATCTTTTGTGTCGAGGGATGTAAAATGCATGGATATGACATTGATGAAGTTTATGGATTGATTGGTAGCTGTTGGAAAGAAACAATAAAGGAAATAAAAGAGGTTGCGTAAACCAAAGGAAAGAACTGTTTGATTAGAAATGGAGGTGTTAAAAATGACTAGATGTTATTTTTGTGAAGCATCAGATATAAAAATACCAAATTCTAAAGTTACAATAAAAGGAAAAAAGAATGGAAATAGAGTCCAAAAGACAATTCGTATTTGTAATTGTTGTTGGGCTTGGATGTCCAGTGAAGATATTAAAGAAAAAGTTATTGAAAATTTTGGATGGGATTAAAAGGAGAGTGATTAAGATGGTAGTAGAACGTAGATGTATTAATCTTTATTCTGACATGAATTCATGGATGGATTTAGTTTTATTGGTAAATGATGAAGATTTTGATAAAGCAAAAGAAGTAACGGAAAAAGCCTTTAATGATTTTTGGAATGATCCAAAAGTTGAAGAAGAATGTTGGTGTTATGGAGATTGGGTTGGATGGAAACTGAAAGAAGCAGGTATCAAATATAATATGTATTTTAGAGGCAAGGAGAGTGATTAAAATATACAGAGTATATCAATTAACGAATGAAGAGAAAAATAAAATTGTACGACTTCGTTGGGGCGTAGATACACATTATTATGACGTATTTGAATCGCAAGAAGAGTGTGATGAAGAACAGAAAAGATTGGATAAAATTGAAGCAGAATATAGAAAACAGAAAACTGATTATTTGAAAAATTGTAGAGGAGAGTGATTAATATGTATAAATTACGGATATATAAATTATCTGGTGTAGATAAAGGCAATTTAGACCATGAAGAATTTTTCAATACCAAAGTGCAAATGGATAGAAGATACGATGAATTGTTCAAAAAGGATTTGTATGGCTTAAATCCGACTGCATGGGAACAGAAAAACGATGGATGGAAGCGATTGGAGGGATATTAATATGTTCAAATATATAATTTGGTATGATGGTGGATGGCTTAGAGATAGTTCAGGTTTGGGTTATCTCTATGAAACCGAAGAAGAAGCAAGAGAAGAGGGCGAACTTGCAAAAGAAGAATGCATGAGAGATTGGAATATTGAAGGTAGTGAATATGATCCTGATGATTTCGAGATTGAAATTGTGGAGGTGTGAGCATGATTAAAATATATCAGAATAAAAGGAATAAACGGAAATACATCGAGGTTCATAATGACGGACATTATCACAATTCTGTTCGTCAATACATAGAGTATGACCAGAAAGTTGCTGGTCGTAAGGTTGGAATTATTAGAAATTACACTGGTGATGGGAAACTTCATCGGTGGAGAAAAGGAAACTTGAATGAACTGCTAGAAGATTACAAGGAGGTATAAGTATGTGTAGAATAGCAGGAATTGTAATCGAGCATGGTAAAGATGATTTCGGTTATTGGGAAGGATTTTATCTTACAGAAGAGGAAGAAAATGCAATTTGGGATATTTTGAGAAAACATGATACTGAAGGTTGCTCAATTAGAGGAACACGAAAAGAAATTACAAAAGAGATTGGAGAGTGATTAATATGGTAGATCAAAAATTATTAGAGCAAGCTGTAATAGACACAGCAAAAATGATAAGAAGAGAAATTATGGAAACTTATAGCAATGAGGAAATTCGTGGATTAAACGGATTCTTTCTCACAAAAAGCGAATTAGACATAGATACAGCAGGTCTTGAGAAAGAAATTGAGGATATTATGAAACATCCACGGAAATATAAAGCGATGATAATGGTATTTGCATACTTTAGAAACATGATGATAAGGGAGTGATAAAAATGAAAAGAACAACCAAAAAAGAACGAAAAGAAAATGCAAATAGATTTTATAATATGTTTATGAATAGTAATTGCAATCAAGCAGCTATTGTAGTTGAAAGAACAGAAAGTAGTAACCCGAATATCAATAGGTGCAGATTCATAGCAGTTCCATCAACACTTGCATTTATGGAAAATCCAATAGTAATTGCAGAGTCTGTATTTGGGATTGCAGGTTGTTTTATCGAATTATTAGATAATATTAAGCCAAGAAGAGGAACAGAAAAAACATATTTTGATGATGGTTTTAACGATTGGCTTGAAGAAACATATAAGTTCAGAATTACATATAAGGATGGACTTGTATTTATGTTGGAAAAGAATATTGAAGAAACACCGTAAATAGCAATTTCATAAGGAGGTTAATTTTATGAGAACACTTTATTTTACGCAAATAACAGATGATAGGTCTGATAAAAATATTAAACAGCTATTAGAGGAACGAATACAGAAATTAAAAGAATTATTAAATATTGAAGGTGTAGAACTTGTCGTATCTGATATAGAAGATATACATTTTAACGGACATACAGAGTACTGGAAAGATGGAACTATCGCATATCAAGAGCCTGCAAATAATCAATGCAGATGTAGATTTCAAGTAAAAAAAACAACAAGAAAATTAACTTGGAATGATGTTTACAAGATTGTAAATAGTGTAAAACCTGTGCCATATAGTTTTAATGGATTTTTGTCATAATAGAAAGGATGGTTGATTTTATGAAAGCAGATAAATTAGAAAAATATCTTGATGAGTTATCAGATGGAACTGATTTTGATTTTAGAATATCAGAAATAAAGAATGGTGAAGTTGAATTATACATGCAGGGAGATAACCCTTGTAATGAGGATTGGTGTACTGAAATTACAATTAAGAATCCAAAGACAAAGAAAGAATTAATAGAGACTTTACATGAAAAAATGTGGGAACTTTATGATGACTTTGATGTTGAGGAAGAAACATATCTTATGTTAGAAGCAAAGAGAAATGGATTCCAAGGTGTTCCTGGTGTAGTCGATCTAGTACATAACGAGGAATATAAAGAAAACGCATTGAAAGAGTTTGCGGAAAAATTAAGAGATTTATTATAGGAAGGAGTGCTTAATATGTTAGATTATACAAAAATTACATTTAATGAGTTAGATGATACAGACAAGCCATTACAGGCATTTTACAATTACGATTTAAAAGAAAGCGAAATGGAAGACTTTTTAGAAGAATATGCAACCGTTGAAGAAGTTCCTGAAGGTGTATCTATCCGTGAAGTTGAATTATGCTTAACGATTTATACCCCGCATGATTTCAAATTGGAAGCTTGTTGCACAGATACAAATAACGAACAGTATTGGGTTGAAATCAATAAACAGTTTACAAATGCAGATGAATTTACTCAGATGATTCCTAATTATGGAAAGATAAAATTATAAAGAGGTGATGATTATGTTGGATATTACAAACTTATATGCATACAGAATTGAAGAATTGGCTGTTGGGATTGTAAAGGCAGAGTCATATGAAGATGCAAGAGAAAAGGTCAAGATGGCTTATTTAAAACACAACGATTGTTTTGATTCTGAAAGAGATTTTATTGAGATAAAGGAAATTGCAGAAGATGATTCGTGGTTCAGTGATAATCCTAATGTAGTTGAAGTTGATGAATTAATGTAGGAATGGAGTGATGATATATGGATATTAAAGAAGTAATGCAAAAAGCAGTACGAGCCTTATTAAGTAGTGGATCATATGATGATTTAAATGAAGAACAGAATGCAGTCGTTGTTGAATTTGAAACGGAATTATGGAAACCAAAAATTGATGAATTGCGGAAGTCAATGCCGCCAGAAGAAATAAAGGAAACAATACATGATTGGTGGTCAGATTATGAGATTGCAGACGGAACAGAAGATAATTTGTTAGCTTATGTATAGGAGTGATGAGATATGAGATTTAAATGGAATTTACAACCAGAATTTGAGAAATATAAAAGGAACCAGAGAAGTTACAAACAGGAAGAAGGTAGCGGAGAATATGTTGGATCTGTAAGAGTTGGTAATCTTTGTTTTGACATTATTGATTGGGGAAATCATTTGTGGTTCGACCTTTATGTTGGTGGTGTTGATACAGGTTATGGATACGGAGCTGATAATTACCCATATGATTATTGTGATGTAGCGAGTTTTTCATGGAACGATGATCTGACAGATGTAACTGATGATGATTTTAAAAGAGAACTGGAAGAGTATATTAAGGAACATATCAATACAAATGAAGGATATATTACTGATGTTGGTGCAATTCCAGTTAGCCTTATTGATAAAGCAAATGAAGATTTGAAAGAATGGTAGGTGAAAATCATGAAAGAAAAATTTTGGCAGTACATCTTAGATAATTTCACAATTGATAATGATGGAAGAAAGATAATAAGCAACATTATTGATTGGTTTTGGATGGAATCGTTTGATAAAGAAGATACCGTGAATGCATTATTGCTTCTTTTAGATGGAATTGGCATTGAAAAAGAAGAAATTGAACAGTTTATTGATTGGGATTAAGAAGAAACAAGACATAGGAAGGATGAAGGCAAATATTATGTTAATAGATAAAATGATTGAGTTGATGCTTGGTGAAAATGTAGAAATGATAACAGAATTTTTGGGTTACAAACCAGATGATAAAGTTTTAAATAATAACCAGCTACTTGAAGAAGAACTTGAAAATGTAGCAAGACAAATGCCAGATGATATTTTGATGAAATTTTATGAAAAAAGTCAGGAAAAATTAAGGACAGAAGCGGAAAAGAATTATTGCTTACAGACGATTGAGGATCTTCTTATAGAAATGGAAAAATATAAAAGCAAATTGGAATACAGAAGCGAAATGGACAGTATTATTTCTATACTTGATACTGCGATAACAGATATTGAGGCATTGAAATCTGATATTGAGTAGCAAATGAAATGAGGATTTACTGTGAAGAACGGAGGTAGATTTATATGAAGATAACAAGAGAAATGGTAATAGAATTAAATAATGAATTAGCAGTTAAAGGTTGTCCATTCAGATATGAATATGAAGGAGCAACAGAATATTCACACATTCCACAAATGCAGGTTGCATTGCCAAATATGAATTGTGTTAATAGCTTTATTATTAATGTAACAAGGGATTTTCTCGAATGGCTAGAATTGTGGTTCAAAACAAAATATGGAATTGAATTAACCTGTAACAATGATGGGAGTATTTTGTGGGCTAAAAATTATAAGGAGTAAAAAACACAATGAAACGATGATTTACTGCGGAAAGTGAGGAAAACAAGTATGAAGCATTTAGTAATATTTTATACGGAAAACGGAATATATAGTGCGGTATATAATTTTAAAAATATTCCACCAACTACAGAAGACATAAAAGAAATGCAAAAAGATATACAGAAAACAGAAAGCTTAATTCAAATGCCAGCGGTTGTAAATTGGCTACCGATTAGCGATTAGGAAGAAACGGAAATTTCTTGGAGAAAGTGAGGTGTCAATGAATGACATGTTATTGAAAGACACAAAAGAGAAACAGATAATACTAAATCAAAATCTGCTCACAAAGCAATTGAGTATTACTGTTTATAACAAAATAACTAAGAAAAAAATAATATACACAAATCCTAAGAGAATGTGTATACTATTTGCACAGTGTTTGTAAAGGAGGTTGATGAAATGGAAATAAGTAAATCTGCGATGTCAGCAATTGCAATATTTATGGATGGCGATATAAGAGAGCGGGTACATAGAGAACTTGCACCATGTAGCAACAATGAATTTATTAAGAGATACTGTGAGCTTGATCCAGATTTTGAGAATGTCTTGAAATCAGAGTTTGGAATTGATATAATGGATTTATGGTTGGAGGTATGTATTATGAAGTATAGAGTGTTTGACATAGACAATAAGGCTGAATATACTAAGGAAATGAGCTTCGATGAGCTTAAAGATTTCTTTGAACCAGACATTGAAATATTTGGTGAAGAAATGCATGACAAATGGGAAGAAGTAAATGATGTCGATGATCTTAGAGAGTATTTAGAGTACAAAGCGGATGGAATGAGAGTTGAAGATGGAATAGAGGTCATTCCTGACGATATGGATATTCTTCTCGAAGATAACTGTACCAAAGCAGAAGCAAAGAAGTATCTTGAAACCGGCACGACTATATACAGAGATTTAGAAGAAGGTCTTGAAGGATACTGTGAAGAATGGGATAGTTGTTGTGCAGATGATGGATATTCTGACATGGTAAGAGAAATGGTTAGAACACATAAACCTTGCACTGATTGGGGATGTGTGGAAATTGAAGGAAAATGGTACTATATAATGTATGTGTTGTAGTACTGTAAAATAAATATATGACTTGAAATAGGCAATCGAAAGGTTGTCTGTTTTTTTATGGAGAATAATATAATGGAGGTGATTATATGTTTCAAATTAGAGACAGACAAGGTGGAAATTTCATAGATAGTTTCGATTCGTTGGAAGCTGCAACATATGCCCTGAATGAGTATGAAGAGGCTGATAAGATAGATGGTATCTATGAAGAGAATTTTTACGAGATATTTGATACTATTAATAATGAAATAGTAGTGATATAATAATAGTAATATGGTAACGGAAATAAGATGACGGAGGTAAAGAGATGGGATTATTTGGATTATTTTATACAGCATTCGGTTTGGGTTGCAAGGGAGCTATGGGTATTAAAAATTCATTAGAAGATAATGAAAATCGAACAAAATATAGAGATAGTGAAACAAATACATATTTAGACCATAATATGACAAAAAGAGATCTAAATACAAATCATGTTATGGCATATCATAAGGCAAATAATGGAGATATACTGCTGAAGGATTGCGAAACTGGCAAGTATGTAAAAAATATATCTCAAGATAGAGCTGAAAAAAAATATCAAGAAGAAAGAGCAAAAGCTTTAAGAGGTGAAAGTGATAGAACACATATACGATATGGTGATGACGAACACAGAAAAGATACATTCCCAGGATATAGATATAAAGATTTTAAAACAGGAAAATTATATGTTGAGAGATTTATGATTTTTACAGAAGAACATTATAAAATGTTACATTTATGGTCTGGTTATGGTGTTTCTCAAAAATCTTTTTCAGTATTGTTTGATCCTGAAACAAGAAAAATAGTCCGATTAACAGATAGTACCATCGAAAGTATGTTAGGTCAAGGTGCTTTAATGGAAGATATAAATGCATTTTTCCCTATATATGTAAAAGAATATTATGAGAATATGTCTGAACCATATAACACATTTTATAAGGATAGACTGTATTATCAAAGAACACTATATAATGAAGCTGATTCGTTAAAAGATAATTTTATAAAAGAGGAAGAGGCAAGAGTGAGATATAGACGAGGTAAAAAATAAAGGAGATAAGAATAAATGAAAGAATGGTATTACACAGTAAGCGATAATCTAGAGGAAAAATATTATTTTGATAGTTATGAAGATACACAATTTGCTATATTAAGTGTGTTTAGATTTAGAGCACCAATAAATGAAGTGCCTGATTATAATGTTTATCATAATGGAAAATTATTTGAGACCGTCTTAGGCGATATGCTATTTAATATGTATGTTGAAAATGGTGGTCATGTCTATGAAGACTGCTTAAACAAGGAAAATGATAAAAAAGAAGATGAAAGTGTAGAAGATTTATCTAAAACAATTGAAGATGCCACTAACAGTTTAAAAAACTTATTAAATAGCATTGAAAAATTAAATAATATGTTATAAAGGTTGGTGATAAAAAATGAAAGGTAGATTAGAACATTCATTACAAATTGAAAATAATATTAAAGAGATATTAGTAATTCTACCTCAATATGTAACAGAATATTATTATGAATTTAAAGTAGGTAGACAACCAGCAGCTTGTAGAGAATACATTAGAAAAATTGCAAAATTTTTATATTTTGTTAATTCTCAAAATGTAAAAGAAATTGAGGCTAACCAAATAAGTAAGTTTGATATTACTCGTTTTTTGGATTCAATTGAATATGTAGAAGATAAAAATGGAAATAAAAAGCAATCTTCTCTATCTTATAGAAAATGTTATCATAGTGTATTAAAAAGTTTTTTTGATTTTTTGTTAGAAAATGATTACATAAATATAAATCCAATGAGCAAAATTAAAAGAGTTCGTGGTGAAGATTTTGTTAATAGAAAATTTTTAGATGAAGATGATTTAAAAGAAATACTGTTAGCTGTTGAATGCGGTGCAGGAAATAGAAGATCTGTGGCAATGCAATATAAATGGAAATCAAGAGATAGAGCGATTTTAATGCTGTTTATGCAAACAGGAATTCGTGAAACAGCATTAAGTGAAATTAATATTGAAGATATTGATTTTGGAAATCATATAATTAAAAGTGTAATAGAGAAGGGACATAAAGATAAAACATTTACTATGAGTCCTCAATTAGAAAAGGCAATTTTAGATTGGATGAATGATAGGGAGAATATTATTGATACGAATGAAGACGCTTTATTTATTTCTAAATCAAAAAATCGAATAACACAAAGCTCATTATCTAATATAGTAAAAAAATATACAAAAGAAGCCCTTGGATATTCAGTAACACCTCATAAATTAAGGGCTTCTTTTGCAAATATTATGTTGGAAAAGACAGATGAAAATATATATGTGGTGCAGCAGCTATTAGGACATGCCAGAACAGAAACAACGAAGATTTATTTGAAAAATAATTTAAATCAGTATAATGATATGGCTGCCGATATAATCGCAAAATCTATTTTTTAAGGAGAACAACATAATGGAAATTAAAAGATACATTACATTCAGAAATAAAAAGAATAACTTCCCAATGTTAAAAGAAAAAGAGAAAATTCAATGGAATTCGGATTTTTCATCGTACAATAAAATTGTTGATTTTTTAAACAAAACGTTTGAGATGAAGTATTTAGAAGAAGAATATGTTTATGTTATATCATTTAATTGTCAAATGATTCCACAAGGAGTGTTTGAATTATCACATGGAAGTGCAGACACTTCTATTATAAAAATGAGAGAACTTGCAATATTTTTATTATTGTCTGGTGCGAATAAGTTTATTGTAGCTCATAATCATCCAAATGGTTCAAAAGATGTAAGTGTAAATGATATTAATATTACAAGAAAGATTCAAGAAATGGCAAACTTTATTGAAGTAGATTTTCTTCAACATTTTACAATAGGAAATGAAGGTTATGATACTTGTATTGACAATGGAGAAGACGATAATGATTTTGAGGAAAATAACGAAGACGATAAAAATTATATGCCGTTTGGTTAAACTTGATGAAGTTGTTAAATGATATTGTGTAAAATAAATAAAGAAGTGAGGTAAAATATTATGAAAGACAATTTAGATGGAATTAATCGAGTGCGATTCTGTGACTATTCAGACTATGATTCTGAAAAGTGCAACGATGGCGGTAGTTATGGCTTTTGGACTGATTACAATCGCCTTGAAAATGGTAACTGGGAAATCAGTTACGGGACAACAGCAGACTTCGAATATTGTCCTGTATGTGGTAACTTTAATGATCATTATGAAGGAAATGATTGTTGCTATGAATCTGGTTACAGTTGTGGAGAATATGAAACTATAACGGAAGCTGAATTACTTAAACGAATTAATGAATTTGAAGAAACAGATGATAAATATATTGAATATAAGTAAATAATAGATTCATTGGAAAATTGGAGGAAAAAATATATGAAATATTCTGTAGATATTGATAGAAGTATTAATGCATTATCATATTGTTTAAATAAAGTAAATGATGAAATTGAGGACATTTGGGATTGGAATATCCGTATCAATGCAAGTGCGGTTGATTATGGAATTTATTTTAACTTTGATGTTGATAATAAGATATTAGAAATCTGTAATGAGCCAGCTTGTGATGATTGTACTTCGCTTGATGATATTATAGAAATGATTAATGACACAGATGACAATGAAGAATAATAAAAAGAATGGAGAATAAAAATAAATTATGATTTGTTTAGATTGCGGAAATATGGATATTCGATATGATGAAAAAGAGAAATCATATCATTGTAATAATTGTGGTTCGAGAAATATTGGTACAAGAAAAGAAGGGTGTAAATATATGCTAGGAAATGGATTGTGTGGTAAAAATCTTGCATGTACGTCATCTGGAGAATGTGAAGCACCATGTAGCTATTATGAAAAATAGTAGGAAACCAGAAATGTAAATTAGCCGTGATGAGGTTTAGAACTGTGTAAGGAAGCTGGAATTAAATAGATTGGAGTGATTTATATGTTTAAGTGGAAAGATTACGAAGAAAATGCAGCATTATTCATTGATGGAATTAGTGAAAATGTAGCGATTTTAAGATATAAAGATTTTCAGTTGACAGATGCAGCTACAGGATTAAAAGTGAAAATGAAATCGTCCAATATTGACGAGGCGAAAGTTGATGCTGAAAATTTCTTGAAAGAATTTTGGAACAGGGTGGAGAATAATTACAAGAGAAATTTAGATGCATTAAATTAAAAGCCAAGTAAACCAAGTTTTCTTGTGGAAGGAGTGAATAATATGAATGATGTATTGGAACAGCGATTAGCTGCTAAAAAGCGAGATTTGAAAAATCAGCAGGAATATTTCACAATTGATATAAAGAATATTGAACAGTCAAATTATGAAGACAATGCTATCAATGCGTTGTTGTATATGAAAAAACTGAAAACAGAAATTGCAGAGCTAGAATTATTGTTACAATTTGACAATGTTTGTAAGGACAAAACTTGTGTTTTAAGCAAAGATGAATCTGATACATTTAACGCATATCTTGAAGGTGATGTGAAAATAGCATTTGGAAATACCGACTGGAATCATATTTATAGAAAAATTGTCGGAAATAATTCAAGTGAATTTGCAGAAAAATGTATGGAAAATGGACTTGAAATCTAAGCTTACCTATGTGTAGAAAGAAGAATAAATTTGTATGGAGATACCTAAATATATACAGAATAAGATCAAGCAGCAAAATGAAGCTTGTAAAAAAGCAAGTAAATTAGAAGTAGAAATTGAAAATTGGTGTCAATTATCTGGATTTGATCCATATTCGAAAGAATATAAAGAAATTAAAGGTAGATTAGTAGATGCAGTTGCACCATTAAATGCAGATAAAATAAAAGAGATTGCTAATAGAATTGAATATTGATGGAAAGGAAAATATTATTATGAATGGAATTTATGATTTGAGGATTGATTTAGATAGACTAAAGCATTTCGAAGAAAAACAGGATAATTACAAGGTAAATGAATATAAGGATCTAATTGTAAAACACGCAAATGAATTAGTGTACGACCAAGATCCATATTCAAAGGAATTGCAGGTAAAAGAAATTCTATCAAAAGAAATATTTGAGAAAATGTCAGATCAAGGAGCTGCACAAGTTTTAAGAAGTATTTTACTCGCAGATAGAAATAACGTAATTGATTGGGGACAGGCATTTTATTTTATACAGAAATATATGCCAGAACTGAAAATGTTTGATTAAACCCCCTCAATAACTTTAAGTTTACTTGTGAATTGAAAGGAGAAATATAATTATGAGTAACGAATTTAAATCATTTGATGGTGGAAAACCATTTTTACAACCTGAAAAACCCTTTATGTTAGTGTATGAAAGTGAAAAAGATGGATTGTCTATTGCATGGTTGGAAACAGAAGAAGATATGATGGAAACTATTGAAGAAGTAAAATCTTATGGTAATACAATTGTTGATGCAATAGAAATTGGAAGCTACAGAGAATTTAATGACTAATAATCTAAGTTTCAAAGAAAAGGAGAACAATGTGAATATAGAGGATAGATTAAGACAAGAGCATGATCAATGGTATATTGATATTACAGACATTGCGATTGAAATGTTTGGCGATATTGTTGATAAGGTAGAAATTACCGATTTTTATGATTATACAAAAGAAGAAGCAATTGAAGGCGCAAAAGCTCTTATTGAAGAATGGAAAATAAATTCAAAAGATTCTGGGATTACCTTTGATGGAGAAAACATGGTTGTTACTTTTAAAAATGGAAAGAAAATTGAAATTTGGAACTCTGAATGGGGTGGAATTAGATTTTCAAAAGACAAGTAAATTTTAATTTTACTATGAAAGGAAAACCTATGGGATATTCGGGAACAATTAAAAATGTTATTACTAACATAACTACTCAAAATGATATATATGTAAATATAACCAGTACAACTAGAATGCATATATATAAAGAAGATCTTGATAAAACATGGTATATAGTTGCTTGCGAAGTTTTAAAAAATAAAAAATATATAGAAGAATCAAATATGTCGGCTTGCAACATAGAAGATTTAAAAAGAATTGTTGGAATTAGCTATATGCATTGTAATGAAATTTAATTTTACTATGAAAGGAAAATGGAACATATGGAGAATGAATATAAAGTAGAAGAAACAAAATTTGGTACTCAAACAAGTCATCCCAGTTATGGTACTTTGTTATTTAACAGAGCTTATGGTGGAAAGACGCCATTATTCGGAAGCAGTATTGAACATAGTAATGTAATTACAATGGAACTTAGACATGCTGATATTACAAGAGGATCAAATCGTGATGATATTTTTGGCGATAAGCCTATTGTAAAAGTTGAAATGAGTTATTCACAATTTGCTGAAGCAATTACATCTTTTGGACAGGGAACAGGAGTTCCAGTAACAATTCGCTATACCGAAAAAGATGGGAAAATACCTCCGTGTGATTTTGTTAGCAAGAGAGAACAATTTACAGGAGAATTTAAAGAGCAGACTGATAAGGCAATGGAAAAGTCAAAAGAATTAATAAATGAAGTTGCTGAATTGTTTTCTTCAAAAAAGACACTTACAAAGGCAGATAAAGAAAATATTTTAAAAAAACTCAATATGTTAAATTACGACATTGGAAGTAATATTGGATTTATTGCAGATCAGTTCAATGAACAGATGGACAAAACGGTTATGGAAGCAAAAGGAGAAATTGAGTCCTTTTGCCAGAATAAAATAAATGCTATTGCAAGTGCTGCGTTGGTAGAGCATAGAGATGAGATATTAAAACTGGAAAATCCAGTTGATATTGAATCAGAATAAGGCAAAGAAATTTAATCAATATATTAAGTATTAATAAATATATATAAAAAGGGGGAGGCAACTAATTATGAACCATATAAATATTTTTGAAACAAAAACAGACTTAGAATTAATGGCTCTTTATTCTGAATTTCTTGATGCAGAAAAGAACGGTGGATTTGACGAAAATACAGAGCTTGGGAAGATTAAAACAGAATATGAAAAAGATTTTGGTGCGAATACTGTAATTATGACGCAAATAGAACTCACACATACTATAGCTGATAGATGGTTCATAGAACATAGAGGAAAAGAAATTTAACTTTCCTTGGAGGTGATATATCATAAAAGAACACAAAAAGCAATGGATACTCAATTATATGCAACAACACAAAGATGAGTTTATTGATGTTGTATCAGAGAATTTTGTAAATGCATATATAAATGAGTTTAATCCGAAAGTAATAGAATGGTATCTATATGGAGTGCCGAAAATTCCTGAAATTAGTAGGCTGCTCGCAGAATTATACAAAGAGAATAAAGTAAGCAGATATAGGCATTATTGCGAATTTTGGCAAGACGGATATCCAAAATGGTTTTATATTTACTTTTTACAAGAATAAAAAGAAAGAATGATTTACTCGGAAGATTAGAAGAGGTAATATAAATGGAAAGACTTGATATTTATAAAACTAATGATGGAAAATCTTTAGTTCTTTTAAACAATGAAACTGATTCGAATGGATATATAAATTATTTACCAATTACAAATAATATAAATGGTATGAGTGTTAATACAAAATCTGGCAATCCTGTTATTATAGATATAGATAATGTATCTATAATTAAGCTGAACAAGTTAGAGTCATACATTGATCATGTAATAGAAAGTGATTTTGATTTTAAAATTAAGTGGTATATTGATGGTAGGCAAAGAGAAGAGGTAAAAGATTGAGCTGAGTAAAATGAAAGACAAACCAAATAAAATAAAATAAAAGCGAAACTCATTGTAGAAGTAGAAGCAGAATTTTATGATGATGAATCATCAGAAGAAACATTGAGATATTGTGTTGAACAGGATTTGGAAGATGCAGGATTAAATGTTATTGATATGTCTGTCATGAATGAGGTGATATAAATGGAATTTAAAAAAGGCGATAGAGTGTTTCATAAAAATTTAAAATTATTTGGAACATTTGTAGATTATGCATGGGAAACAAATGAGGAAGCAGATGTTGATTTTGAAATGGAAGATGGTTATATTGAACAGCGACATGTTTCAATAAATCAGTTACAGAAACGCCCCAAGTGATAAAAAGATTGGAAAGAGAATTGCGAGGTATAACAGTGGACGAATTAAGAATTAAAATAGAGCAGCTTATTGAGGATTTAGAAAATGAAACAGCAAATCGCAATATGGATGACTTAGAAGAAGGCAGATATAAAACTTTATGCGAAGTATTGGATTTAATTGACGAGCAGAAGAAGTGAGGTGTGCAATGAGTCGAATTAATAAAACGCAAAATAACTTGCAGTCAGTATGGAATAATTTGGATCTTGCTTATGAACATATGGAAAGAGCTATTGAGGATTTATCACAAATGACTGGATTGCCTGATGAATTAGAGAGAATGGTTGAGCAGTATGATTTATCGGAAATCAGTATAATGAAGCAGGAAGTTGAAGAATTGATGGAGAATACAAATGGAATCCATTATAAATGAATTGGCAAGAAAAGATAACTTTACAAATGATAAGCAGTATAATTCAGGTTTAAGGCTAATAAAAGAAATGGGTTATCGCTATGTTAGTGGAGAGCCTGATGTTAAGTATTATTGTATGTGTAATGGGTATTAAGAATTTGTTAGATGAAATGAGGTGAAATAAATGGTATTGGACTATAGATTTTATATTAGATTAGCAGTAGAAAACGCATTGTACGAGCATACCACAGATAACATGACATTAAAAGAAATAGAAGAAATAAGACAAATAATTAATGATACAATTGATGATTTTATTAAAGAAAACAATATTAAATAATTAAAATGACGATTTCTTGGTAAATTTGGAGGTAATAATATGAAGATACTTGGAAGCCTTGTAGATTGTGTTTATGAGCCACATTTATATAAAGAGGATATTGGAGATATTAGAACAAAACTTATAAGTAGATTACCAGATAAAAGAATCTGTGAAATGGCAAGTGTACTTATAATCGACACAAAATATGATTCATATGTTGTAAAAATACGAAGACCTGAACTGAATAGTAGCGGATGTGTTGATATAAAAAAGACTCATAAGAAAATTTACGAAACTGATTTTATTGAAATTTCAAAGAGAGATTACGAAGGATTAGATTGGAGAGAAGCCGCTAAGAAAACGGAAGAATTAATTGAACTAGGATCGTTCGTTATTTTTAAAACAGATATTGATGTAGATGTATTAATTAAATGAAAAAATACTTTCTTATTGAAAGCAAATTAAATATAGAAATAAGCAATAGAAGCAGAAATCATCTGCTTCTTTTTTAGTACAGAAAATGAGGTAATGAATATGAGTAAACGACACGACAATACGAGCAGAGCAAGTGAGTTTATCTGCTTAAGATGTCTTAGCAAAAATCAAGTTGGTGATAAAATACGCAGACCGAATATGAGAGAAAAGGATCATGTAAAAAACTTGTGTTGTCTATGTACAAAGTTACAAATGAGAACTAAAAATCTTGAAGTTAGGTGGTGCGATGATTTTGATGAGCGAATGGAATATGCAAAGAAAATTAAGTCAAAATATTATGATGAGAATAATGAGCTGCTACCTGAATGGAAAACAGAGAATATGTATGTAGGAAAGTGAGGTTGATTAATATGGAAAATTATAAAATCGGTTATAATGGTGATGCTTATGTTGAAAATATTCACCATATAGGTGTTGAATATAATGGAAATTATTATAGTGTGATTTTCGGAGAATATGTAAATGGAGGGTTCTTTAGTATTCCGAATTGGAATTGTAGTGGTGAGTTAGCTGAGTTTAGTGACGTCTCTTGGAATACAGAATCTATTCAGAAATCATTAAAGAGTAAAATGGCAGCTAAAGCTATTGCAAAAGCGATAGCAGATTACACAAAGGAGTGATAATTATGTGTTACAAAATAGAAGTACAAAACAAAAATGCTGAAAAGCTTAATAGGAAGTTGGATGAGTTAAACGCACCACAGTTTTTAAGAGATTACTTGAATGAGTTGGAAAGTAAAAGTGGAGCGTTAAATTATTTAGTGGCAATTAAAGATTTTTTACAGTGGTTGATTGAAAATAATATCATTAATAAGAAATCAATTTCTGCAATAGAAGTTTCTGATTTTAGTGACTTGCGACCACAAAATATTAGTTCATACCTTAGATACAAGGAAACAAATGGAATGTCACCAACCACAACGGAAACAAGAAAGAATATTATAAAAAGTTTTATACAGGATATTTATTCATATAGAGAATGTTTGTTGAGAGAAGTTTATAATAATATAGAAGATTTTTATAAAATGATTAAATATAAGGGGATTCCATCTGGAAACAATTTAACTAAAAAACTTCCAACAGAAAAACAGCTTAATGATATGGAAGAGAAAATAATGTGGAAAAGGGATATTCCGGTAAGAAATAGAAATATTGCTATCTTTCGTGTGTTAAGAGGAACTGGAATAAGAGAATCTGAACTTGCTGGCTTGGATTTATCTAATCTGCATTTAGATGAAGAAATGCCATATATTACTATTCTTGGCAAAGGTGTATACAGAGAAATGCAAAATAGAAGGGTGTATCTTAGTGGATCTGCTTTAAAAGCATTAAGAGAATGGCTAGAATACAGAAATACACTGGATAATATTGTAGATACAGAAGCAGTTTTTATCAATAAGAATGGCACACGTACAACGGAAAGAAATATCAAACAGATATTTGAGAATTATGGCAATGGTATCACCCCACATATGATGCGACATTATTATGCTAGTATAATGAACAGAAATGGGAATCTTGCATTTGTTCAGCAGCAGTTGGGGCATAGTAGTGTAAATACAACAGTTAATAATTATGCCAATGGAGCTGTTGGTATGAGAGAAAAATTAATGGAGATGTGATTATGGTTAGATATATTGGAAAGAAAATCAGAACTGAAAAGAGAATAACAGTAAGAGGACTTGCGAAAATGGCTGACATTGCACCAAGTACAATTAGTAAGTGGGAAAATGGAAGTGCTGTTCCTGATTTAGCTGTATTAGATTTGGTTGCCAAAGCTATGAAAGTGAATCCGTTTGATCTTGTTAAATTCGTGTAATATGTATACGACACTAATTTTTAGTGTCGTGTTCAGATATTAAAATATCATTAGGAGTACATTCGAGAACGTCACATAATCTTTGCAATGTATCAAAGTATATGCGTTGTGCATTACCATCATACAAATTACATGTTGCTTGATATCCTATTTTTAGTTCTTTTGAAAGCTGATTTCTATTTAGTCCTTTTGCGTCAACTAATGGTTTTATATTAAGTTTCATATATATTACCTCCTTGATAATATATACTTTAGCATATATTGTTAAAAAAATAAATATAATCTTAAGAATAACTATTGACATTATATTGTTAAGGGTGTATAGTATGAAATATCAAAGGTAATCCAAGGTACATAAATGCAAAAGAGAGGAGGAACGTACATATGGATTTACAGAGATATGATGTTATAAAAGCGAAAATCAAATATCAAGGCGAAGGATCAGTCCAGACTAAAGAACGTCCATATGTGATCGTATCAAACCCAATTGGGACAAAACATGCTACGATAATTACAGTGATGCCTTTGACAAGTAAAATTAAAAAGACAAATATGCCAGTGCATGGATGTCTTGAAGCCAATGGAGAAAATGGATTGCAGCTTTATTCAATGGTAATGGGAGAGCAGATAATAACTATCTCTAAAACGGAGGTAATGGAAAAACTTGGTACAATCATATGTAAGGAAGATAGAAGAATGATTGACCAGACGTGTTTTAATGGTTTGTTCTTTGGAACTGGATATAGATTAGAGGAGGGAACGGCATGTATATAAGCAAAGAAGAAGCAAAGCGACTAATAGACGAAGCTCCTGGTAAAATCTGGTTGGATTCCTTTAATGGAATTACGTTTATTCATGCAAAGCCAAAACAGATTACACCCGATGAGGGAAAGAGAATAATTAATAAAGCTGATGATGAGATTGATTGGTTATCTAATAATGTATTCAATCGAATCAGCTTGTCTCATACAGAAATGATACACAATATTAATTTTTGTAGTTGCGAGGGCAGAATTTGGGACTCGCAACGTGATATCATATAAAAAACAGAATGAATGTTCGATAAAAGTATTGACAAAGCCGAACGAACGTTCTATTATATTAAATGTGAGATACAAAAAGAGAAAGCCGAGCATTAACGTGCTGGAACACTCGCTCGACTTTCCCTAAAAATATTGTTTAGTTGAATTGTTGTACCATGAGCGTACTGGAATACGCTCATAATCATAATACATATAAATTGACGGAATGTCAATTAATTTCAAGCAATTCAGTATAATTTTCACATATTTAATCAAAATTTAATAAATTATAGGGCTATCGCCAAGCGGTAAGGCACAGGATTTTGATTCCTGCATTCGTTGGTTCGAATCCAACTAGCTCTGCTATGCACTGAATCACACCCGATGTAAGTGCATAACGCAAGGTGCTTGTTTCTTTGTATATTACATATTGCCTTGTAAGAGCAGAATGTGTAGCTGCTATAGTTCTACCATAGTTTAATCCACTAACGGATGAGGCATCAGCTTTACAGGAAAGCCAATCATGTAAGGTTCAACTCCTTGATGCCTCTTTACTTATAAATAAGAAGAAAGGGTGATAGAAATTGGAATACGCAATTGTAAACAACAATGGTGTATACATAAGGCTCAATAATGGGCGACCAGTCGCTTGTTCAAGGAAAATTAGAGATACATTTCCAAAACAAAAGGCAGAAAATATCTTGGAGCATCTACCAAAATCTATGAGACGTTTACATTTTAAGTTGGAATGTATTCCTGATATTAAGATACAGACACCAGTTGAGAGAATTGTTGAAGCAACGAAAACATCAATTAAAGGTAATGATGGATATGAAGTCTCTGAATCTGTTAGGTCTTGGATTGATAAATTTGGTGAATGTGAGCGAATTCTTAATGATGCAGCTCAAAGATATAAAGAACTCGAAATTGAGTTGAAGCGAGCTGACGAAGAATTGATAGATATTTTGCATGAGGTAGAGTTGGAAAAGCCAGTTGATCTTTACAGAGGTTGGATATTCTATAAGAGAATTCGTACCAATCGAAAAAATAGACGAAATCTTAAGGATGAGATGGTCATTATACATAATGTAATAGATGAGGTAGATACCACTAAAGTCAGCAAAGAAAGAACACAAAAAGCGATAAATGGATTATTTAGTCGTAAATATAGATACCGAATAGTTGAGATAGAAAACGGAGAATAATTATATATCAAACATAAGGAGAGTGGTAAAAAATGAAAGACGAAGAATGGAGAGAGTATTTTCAACTTTTCGGAGAAGAAGAATTAAAAACGCTTGATTATTATCTAAACAATGAGATGTGTCATTTAAAAAGAATTGTTAATCCCATGATTGGTGGATACACCAAAGGAAATTTTGAATATGGGGATATATATGATGATTCAATTAAAGTGTTATGTGAATCAATAATAGCTTATGATGGTAATTCTGCTAAATTTGAAACATTTTTTACTGGTAATGTTGCAAGAAGCATTAGAGATTGGCATAGGGATAATCATTGTAGAGCAAAGCGTAGTCCAATAATGACCGATGTTAATGGAAAAATTATTATGATACCAGATGAGAATGATCCAACAGGAAAAAAGAAAAAGCCTAAATATATGAAAGTAATATCATTTGATGCTACATATGATGATGAAAATAATAATCTAAAAGACAAAATTCCTGACAAAATAGCTGATGATTTTGAGTGGAGTCCAGAAATGGTGAAATATCTTAAAGGATTATCAAAGTTGCAGTTAGCGATAATTCATATGTTAGCAGAAGGGTATATAGAAAATGAGATAATCAATACTTTAGGAATTGATAAGAATACATATAAAGATAATATGAAAGCAATAACAGACAACAAAAGAACAAAGTACATAAGACGTTTATTTAGGAGGTATGAAGGATGAGTGAATTCAGAATGGAAGCTACTAATATTGGACAATATATTGATGATGTCCAGGATGAAACAATTAATAGCAATCAAGCTGTTCAAAGAGATTTCGTTTGGACTGCTGAAATGATTGATAATTTGATTTATTCAGCAACTTCACAAAAAGTATTTATACCTAATTTAATTCTTGCAGAAGAAAACAAAGGCGATATAACCACTACTTATATTGTAGACGGAAACCAAAGAACAGAAGCTCTTAGGAGATTTAAATATGACAATTATAAAGTTTCAGTCAAGATTCGTAATCCAATTGTTACATATGATAGAAAGAAACTTGATGAAAACAATAAAATAATTAGAAACGAGAATGGTGAAGTTATATGGGAAACAGTGGAGTTTGATTTAAGAAAGAAAACCTACGATGATTTACCTGTTGAATTACAGAGAAAATTCAATAAATGTCCTTTAATGATAACTATATATCAAGATCGTACTACAGAGGGGACATCTGAATTAGTCAACCTATATAATAACCATGCTGGAATGAATGTATCTCAAAAATCTCTTACATATGTCGGTAAATATGCAAACGAAATTAAAAGAATTAAAGATAATAATAAGTTTCTTATGAATGGAACAGCTCTTACCGAGAACGAAAAACATAAGGGAAATTGGGAGAGAATTATTTCTGAATCAGTTATGGGTGTATTCCATATGAATGAATGGAAAAAAGATCCAAAAAAGATGTGTAGTTATTTAAATGACAACTCATCTACTGATGAATTCTTAAAAATGGAAGAATATTTTAATCGGATCGAACCTTATTCTGATAAACTTAATAGCCCTAAGATAGCAGAACTATTTGTTGCTAAAGATATAGTAGTTTGGATGAAGGTATTTGATAAGTTTACAAAATTAAATCGCCCTGATGAAGAATTTGGAAAATTTATAAAAGCATTTTCTGAGACTTTAAGAGAAGAAAAGGTAAATGATATTACTTGGAATGAGTTAGATACAGATAAGCATACAAAAGATAAGAGCGTAATTGAGAAAAAGGTAGAACATATTATAACTCTTATGAATGAATTTTTACATATTGATAGTACAGAAACAGAGAATAATGTAAGTGAAGAGACAACACTCTCATTTGTGCAGGAAAACGCAAATCCAGAAGCAACAGATGAGGACGTAAATGCTTATTCTGACCTTGTAGATTATTGTTTCGATCACAACAATATAGGAGTCGATGCTCCAATCTATCAGCAGTGTCAGACAGCTCTAATCGCATTAATGGCATACGCTTGCGAAAACGAAAATGAGGACAAGTTTGAGGAATGGATTAATAAATACAAAAATCAAAAAAAGTTTAGTCCGTCTCAAAAAGTAAATTATGACTTTATGAAGAGAAGTTTTGATAAGATGGCGGCAAATGCATAATACATATACATAAAGGAGAACAAAAATAAAATATGAAACTAACGAATATTATAATCCCAAATTATCTTGCAGAATCTGTACCAAACGAGGTAAAGATGAACAGGGTAAAAAGATATTTTATAGAGCATGGGGAGCTGGACAAGCCAATTATTATCAATCATAAGAAAGAATTGGTTGATGGATACATAAGATATTTAGTGCTCAAAGAGTTTGATGTCGAAGATGTCAAACAATATAGATATGAATATGAAAGGGAAAATAAAGTAGTTACATACATATATGGAAAACACCCGAATCAGCAGAGTGATAAAGAATACGTTTGGAGAGTGCCGATATCCGAAAAATGGAGAATGTTTGTAGAGAATATATCTGTAGGAGATATAGTCATGTGCTACACAAAATGGGGTGTTAAGCCAGTTATTATAACTAGAATTGTCAGATCTGACTTCAGACCAATGGATATTCCAGAGAATATAAAGATTAAAAGAATTGCTAAAAATCAGAGAGGAGCAAAGTATGGAAAAAATATGTAGTAGTTGCAGATATGCTTACAAAGATTCCGAGCAACCTTGTGCAATTTGCAGTAGTAATTACACTAACAAATGGGAACGTGCTACAGATGAGCAGATTATGCTTATAAAAAGTGGTATTTTCGATTTTAGAAACAGACTTGAAAAGAGATTGCTTGACACATTGACGAGCTATACTGATGTCTTAAGAGTTAATAAATTGATTTCTGATATACAGAGTGAAATGTTAAAGGAGTTAGGCGATGGGACTGATTGACGATGACAAGTTGATTGAAAAAAGTTACGAGATTTCAAAGAGTGGTAAAATGACGAATACTGGATATGAAATATTGTATAATACATTTTTCCAAAACGGAAATATGAATCACTTAGAAGAATGTAATAGTGTAAATTATCATGCAATAACACATGAAGATACAGAAATACTTGGCGCATTTTGTGATGTAACAGGTTTTCATGGTAATGATTTACAGAAACTGTTAATACTTGGATATATGAGTTGGCAAGGAGAGAATGTGTCAATATGAAAGATAAGTTGTTCATTATAGGAATGTTTATAGTAATTGCGATACTCGCTATATTGGTAAACATTGGGATATTTAGCAAGGTCGTAAATGCTGATATACCTGATTGGTTAAAATATTTATTGTTGAGATAGGAGGATTAAAAAATGCCAGAGAGTGATTTAAAGATTATTAAAAACTGCTCAGATGATGAGAAGAGAGAATATCTACATGCTATGAGCAAAGAGAGACTTGTAGAGATTATAATTAGACTAACAAGGAAGTAAGGTGAACTATGTCAGTTAAATTTGCAAAAGATCTTATAAAAGAAATAAATAACAGTGATAAGATTCCTGTTAAAAATAGTTGTGTAACTGGCGATGAATTTGAGAAATGGTTAAGAAGAGAAAAGAAGACAATCGTGATTGAACTTGAAAATTCTCTTTCTTTGGATTGTGAGGTGAAAATAAATGGACAAAACAAAAATTAAAACAAAAGAGGTGTGGTCAGCTAATAAGTGGTATCTGTTTTTTGGAATTCTATTTGTGATTATGATTATCTTATTGGAGATGTGTGCAATAAGACAATTCTTTGTGACAGATACAGAAGAAGCATTAGTGTTGCTCTTTATTTTACAACTGCCAGCTATGATTTGTTTATTATTTACAACGATGATTGGAGATTATATTCATAGAGAAAAATTCAATATCTATTACTGTAAAGTAGAAAATGGTATTGATATTGATTATATCAAAGAGAATTATTGTATAGAAGATATAAATGAGAGTTGCGTGTTGTTTGTAGATAAAGGCAATGATCATAATTTCTGTGTTTGGAAATTAATGCAAGGATATGATTCGCTATATCAAGCGGAAATTAAAATGTTTTTATAACAAGAATGTTCGATTTTTTTGGAAAAATGAAAGGAGAAGATTATGAGTCAGTGGACACATGTAGCAGCAATTTTTAGATTAGATAGTTTTGGAGAGATTTCAGATGAAGATATTTATAAAGTCTTCGGTAAAGAAGTAACTTGGAATGATTTATACGACTATGACGAATCAGATAATACAAAGACATTGCCTATGGGTAGCGAAGGAACACTAGAAATGAGTATTTGGCATAATTCAGATAAAGGTTGTATGGCATCCACAACAGTATCAATCTTTGGAGATTTAAGAGATTATGGTGGAAGCGATATAGATAAGCTAAAAGAGTGGTTTAATGATTGTTGTGGACAATTTATGGTTAGACAGGCAGTAATGCATGTGATTGACGAATATGCCGATGAACCATTAGTTGTACAGTATGTTGAATAGAAAGAAAACTTCGATTCATTGTAAAAAATTTCTGAGCGATTCAGCTCAATAAAATTCCCAAATTAAAAAGAGAATATAGATATGTAACCAATTAGCATTCATATATAAAAATTATAGAAAAGGAGAGTAAAACAGATGAATGGATTGAGTAGTAAAGAAGTTCTCGAAAGTAGAGAGCTTCATGGAAGTAATAAGCTTCTTGAACCAAAGTTGGACAAGTGGTATGACTTCGCAAAAAAGGCATTAAGTGAGAAAATCACAATGATTCTTATTGCAATTGCAGTATTGCAGTTATTCCTTGGAGTCATGGGAGTAATGGATTTATCAGATCCAATTATGATTCTTGTTGTATTAGCAATTGTAACATGTATTGCTGTTAAGACTGGACTTGGTGTTCAAAAATCAGCAGCAGAGTTGAGAGCCAAAACATCAGTCAGGTATTGTGACGTAATTCGTGATGGCAAAGTTCAAACAATTAACAAGGATGAATTGGTAGTTGACGATCTCGTTTGTGTAGGAATGGGACAAGAGATTTTTGCAGATGGATATCTCATTGAAGGTAAGATTTCTGTAAACAATGCAGCTATTAATGGAGAAACAAAAGAGTGTAAGAAAACACCGATTGAAGGATATGTTCATAAGAAAACTACTTCAACAGATGCTTATACGAATCAGAATTGCTTATTTGCTGGTACAACAGTAATGTCAGACGAAGGAAAAATGATTGTTACTGATGTAGGTGTGAATACAGTAAATGGTGATACACTTGTTAAAATGCAAACACTTGAAGCACCAAAGACAGCACTTGATATTGCACTTGATAATTTGAGCGACTTCATTTCTAAGTGGGGAACAATCGCAGCCGTTATTACATTTGCGGTGCTTACGATTTCAGGAATTGTACAGGTTGGATTTGGAGAATATTTTAGCGGTGGTGTTCTGAATATTATTCAGAAAATCGCACAAAACTTCTCAGTAGCATTAACAATTATTGTAGCTGCTGTTCCCGAAGGATTGCCTCTTATTGTAAAACTTGTAACAAAACAGAATGTAAAGACAATGGAGAAATCCAATATTCTTGCTAAGAATCCTGGTAAAATTCCAGAGTTAGCATATGTTGATATTATCTGTACTGATAAGACAAGTACTCTTACGACAGGTATTATGACTCCAAAGAAGATTATTGATGGTTTTGGCAATGATGTAAATAAGGATTCAGTTCTCTGGAATAATATCGAGGCAAACATTTCTTTAAATAATAGTGCAACATTTGATTCAGAAAACAATATTACAGGTGGTAATTCAATTGATAGAGCAGTTCTTAGCCTTGTAAATCCTGAAACATATGTTGACATTCAGAAAAAATATCCAGTTAAGTTGAAGCAGGTATTTAATAGTAGTAATAAGTATTCAGCTTTTACGACAAAGGATGGAATTACATATTATAAGGGCGCACCTGAGAAACTGATTGAGCATTGCACAAAAGTAATGGACTCAAGTGGTGAAATTATAGAGAATAACGACAATGATACATTAAGTAATGCAATTACAGCAATGACAAGTAATGCGATGAGATGCATTGCAGTTACAATGGCAGATGGTGATTTAGTAGAGAATGAAATACCAAATGACATGACATTCCTTGGAATTATTGGTGTTGTAGATCCTGTAAGAGATGAAGTACCGAGTGCAGTAAAAACAGCACATAAGGCTGGTATCCAAGTTATTGAAATTACAGGCGATTGTATTGAGACAGCAGTTGCAGTTGCTACAGAGTGTGGAATTTACAAAGATGGAGATTTAGCACTTACAAATGATGAATTTGAAGCGATGTCAGATGATGAAGTAAAGAGTATAATTCCTCGATTGAGAGTTATTTCAAGATGCTCACCAAACACAAAACTCAGACTTGTCACATTAGCACAAGAGATTGGAAAATCAGTTGCAATGACAGGTGATGGAGTAAATGATAGTCCTGCTTTAAAGAGAGCCGATGTTGGTTTTGGTATGCAAGGTGGTTCAGATGTTGCAAAAGAAGCATCAGATATTGTATTAACAGATGATAACTTTGCAAGCGTTGTAAAGGCAGTAGAACTTGGAAGAACATTTATGCACAATATTATGATGTTCCTTGAATTCCAGTTACCTATCAATATTTCACTTCTGATTCTCAGTGTTATCTATCCAATGATTGCAGTAGGTGCATTACTCGCTTCAGTTCAGATTCTGATTGTAAATATCATTATGGATTCCCTTAATTCACTATCATTCGGTGGCGAACCACCAAAAGATGAGTATATGACAGAAAAACCTATTAAGAAGGGTTCTGGCTTATTCATCAGAGGAGCAAAGAAACGCATTGCAATAAGTACAGTAGCATTTATTGCACTCTATGGAATTATTACATTCAGTCCTATTGCAAATATGTTTGCATCTGAAACAGAAGCTATGACAGCGAGATTCGCATTGTTATGCTTTATGGCAGTATTTAATGGATTTAATATTCGTACAGAGCATATTAATTTATTTAATGGCATTGGAAAGAATAAGTTATTTTCAGCCATTGCAATCGGAATTTTTGTAATGACATTTGCTCTTTGCAACTTTGCAGAAAATCTTATTAAGGTCACAGCTTTAGATTTCAAACATTGGGTAGTAGTTGTAATTTTAGCCTTTATGGTTATTCCAATTGATCTTATTAGAAAGATTATTGAGAAGAAAAGAGAGAATAAGTAATTAGGGAGATGAGAACATGATAATGAGAGATAAAAGTTATAAAACAGTAGAGATTATTACTCTTATATGTTTTTCAATTAGTGTTGTTGTAGCATGTATTACACACTTTATTCCATTTATTTTTCTGACGTTACTCACATTCCCAGTTTCTTTTAAATTATTAAAAGGGAAGGTTGACAGCCTTCCCAAGAATAAGGAGGATAAATAATATGTCAATTAGTTTAGTTAAAGGTCAGAAGATTGACCTTACAAAAGGCAATGCAGGTTTAAACAAAGTCGTATTTGGTCTTGGATGGGACACAAATAGATACGATGGTAATGCAGATTTTGATTTGGATGTGTCAGCATTTTTTACCGATGATTCAGGAAAGGTAACAGGCGAACAGGATTTCGTATTTTATGGTCAGCCACAGCATCCAAGTGGAGCATTGATTTATTCTGGCGATAATAGAACAGGTGTAGGTGATGGCGATGACGAGACAATGATTGTTGAGTTAAATAAGATTCCATCTAATATTACAAAGATTAGCTTCTCAGCGACAATTTATGATGCAGAAAATCGTTTACAGAATTTCGGAATGGTTGATAATTCGTACATTAGAGCATACAACGCTGATACAAATGAGGAACTTTTCAAATATGAACTTAATGAGGATTTCTCATTAGAAACAGGTGTTATTGCAGGTGAGTTGTATCGTAAGAACGGTGAATGGAAGTTTAATGCAGTTGGTTCAGGTTACAATGGTGGTTTAGCTGCTATTGGTAGAAATTTTGGTCTTGATTTATAAAATGGAGGGAGAATATATATGTCAGTAAATTTAGTCAAAGGACAGAAAATTAATTTATCTAAGGAAGTAGCAGGTGGTCTTACAAAGATTATGGTAGGACTTGGATGGGATGCTGTTAAGAAAGGATTATTTGGTTCTAAACCAAACATTGATTGCGATGCTTCAGCAATTATTTTAGGAAAAGATGATAAGTATCGTACATGTGTTTATTATGGTGACAGATCAGCAGAAGACAGATGTGTGTATCATCATGGCGACAACCTCACAGGAGATGGAGACGGTGATGATGAGCAGATTACAGTTGACCTTGCGAATATTACAAATAAGGTTGAGAAGATTGTATTTGTAGTAAATATCTATGATTGTATTTCAAGAAAGCAGGATTTTGGACTTATCAAGAATGCGTACATTAGACTTGTTGATGAGTCAACTGGTAAGGAAATTTGTAAATACAATCTTTCAGATGATTATGCTGGCAAGACAGCAATGGTATTTGCAGAGGTTTATAAGAAAGACGGAGAGTGGAAATTTAACGCTATCGGTCAGGGAACAAATGATTCAAGTGTTAGCGAATTAACAAGAAGATACAAGTAGGAGGATTTAATTATGTCAGTTTCATTAAGTAAAGGACAGAGAGTAGATTTAACAAAGGGTAGACCATCATTAAAAAATATTCTTGTTGGACTTGGATGGGATATTAATCATTATGACGGAGAAGCAGATTTTGATCTCGATGCCTCTGTGTTTATGACAAAAGAGAATGGCAAGGTTGGCAAGGATGAGGATTTCATTTTTTATGGTAATCTTGAACATAGTTCAAAGAGTGTAAAGCATATGGGAGACAACCGTACAGGTGAGGGAGATGGAGATGATGAGGTTATTAAGATTAAACTTGATAAAATCCCATCAGACTATGAGACTCTTGCTGTGACAGTCACAATTTATGATGCTGAGAGTAGACTTCAGAACTTCGGCATGGTTGGGAATGCATATGTGCGTGTAGTAGACGAAGAGACAGGCGAGGAACTTATTCGTTTTGATTTAAGTGAAGACTTCTCTACCGAGACTGCGTTAGTTGTAGCTGAAATTTATAAACATAATGGCGAATGGAAGTTTAAGGCTGTAGGAAGTGGCTATAACGGTGGATTAAAGGCATTATGTAATCAGTATGGAATTGATGCAGAGTAGGAGGATTGTATGACAAATTTTATGTTTATTATAATTGTGGCGATTGTATTAATTGCACTGATCCTTTTCTTTACTCCTTTTGGTAAACAGCTTCGAGTAAAGTTTAAAGGAAGAACGGATGAAGTAATGCGCCAGGATGCACAGACACCAGAAGGTGCTAGAGATTATTACAACGCAGCCATTAGAGAAAAGGAAGATTTTTATAACAAGGCATCTGCTACATATGCTGAAATTTCAGGAAAGCGTGATACAGCAGAAAAAGACTTATATCAGGCGAATAAAGATATTATGCGTGTTACACAGCAGATTAATGCTTGTCTTGATGAAAATAAAGAAAATGAAGCAATGCAGTATGCAATGAAGAAGTCTACTTTGGAGAATAAGATTAATGTACTAAAAGATACAATCGAAGAGATGAAAGAAGCACAGGCTCATCAGAAAGACATTCGTGATCAGGCAGCCGAAGAATTGCAGAAACTTAAAGAGGAAAAGGAACAGGTTCTTTTTCAGATGGAAGCCGATAGTCAGATTATCGAACTTCATCAGAGTATGGATAGTCTTAATACGAATAATGAGAGCGATAGAATGCTTGAAAGAGTTCGTGAAGGAGCAAGAAAGACAAGAGAACGTGCAGAAGGAAGTAGAATTGCATATGATTCTAGCGCACAGGCTAATGAGAGAAGACTTGCTAATTCTGAAAGAGAGCGCAATGCTCGTCAGATCCTTGATGATATGAAGAGACAGAGAGGTAATAAGTAATGATTGTATTAAACATTGGAGTTTTCGTAATCTGTCTCGGTGTATGCTTTGGAGCAGGTTTTATTGTAGGAAAACGTAAGAAGAATAAATAATTCAAGAGTTGGTAGGTGTCATAGCCTACTGACTCTATCAATATACCATATATAGTAACTATAAAACACAACATATACTATATATGGTATATATTTTACATTAGAAAGAAACGCACATTTCTTTGGAAAATTTGGAGGTTAAGACAATGACAATTGAGCAGATTAAGGACAAATTAAAATCAAAAGAGTACGACTTCCTGAGAACAGATAAGAATTTGGTAACAATATCATTATCTTAACTCTTGGAGGAAGTCATGCATATGGAATGGATAAAGAAGGATCTGATTTAGATGTGAGAGGTATTGCACTCAACAGTAAATCAGATATTTTACTTGGGACAGACTTTGAGCAGGTCGTAGATGTTGATACGGATACAACTATGTATTCGTTTAATAAAATGATACAGCTTTTGACATCAAATAATCCTAATACAATTGAACAACTTGGCTGTCTACCAGAACATTATTTACATTTATCTGACATTGGTAAAGAATTATTAGATAATAGAAAAATGTTTCTTTCTCAGATTTGTATTCACACCTTTGGAGGTTATGCAGGTTCTCAGCTAAGACGTATGGAGAACAAGGCTGCAAGATTAGTTGGTCAGGCAGAAAATGAAGCCTACATTTTAAAAAGTATCAACAATGCAAGATATGAATTTAAAAACAGATATTATCCTCATGAAAATAGTGATGTAAAACTATATATTGATAAGGCTGTTCAAGAAGGATATGATAGCGAGATTTTTATGGATGTAAACTTGCAGCATTATCCGTTAAGAGATTGGGCTGGTATGTGGAACGAAATGAAGTCCATTGTTAGTAGTTATAGCAAATTTGGTAAAAGAAATGAAAAGGCTGTAGCCCATGATAAATTAGGAAAACATATGGCTCATTTGATTCGATTATATATGATGTGTATTGATATTCTGGAAAAGGAAGAGATTATCACTTATAGATCAGATGAACACGATTTACTCATGAGTATTAGAAACGGAGAATATTTAGACGAGAATAGACAGCCTATTTCTGAATTCTATGATTTATTAAATGAATATGAAAAACGTTTTGAATACGCAAAAGAAAATACATCTTTGCCTGATAAACCTGATTATAAGAAAATCAATGAATTTAAGATGTACGTAAATGAGAGAATTGTGAAAGGAGATATCTGATGGAAATATCAAATAGAGCAAAAGAAAGATTCTGTAAGGATTGCAATATACCAATTAGATTATTCCAAGAGCCATATTTTTTAGATAGAATTAAGCTTTTTGATGATTTTTATGGAACTGTTGACAAGTGGATTAGATTTGCAAGTGAATTGCAAGAGTATAATTGTGAGCAGGACTATTTTGAAGAATATAATCGTGTAAAGGACGCAGCTATTACAAGTATCAAAGAGTCAGAGGCATATCAAAGATTTAATGCGGAAGATATGAACAAATTCACTGTGACTCATAAAAATTTACCTAATAAAGATATATTTAAACCAACCAATGATGGAAGAGTTTTTATCAGTATTGATATGAAAAAGGCTAATTTTTCATCTTTACATGAATACGATAGAGATATGTTTCGTGGAACTGATACATGGGAAGATTTTATTTCTCAATTCACAGATAACGAGCATATTACAAATAGTAAATATATTCGTCAGGTTATTCTTGGTAATTGTAATCCTAAAAGACATATCACCTATGAAAAGTACCTTATGGATCAGACATTATCGTTATTATATGACATTGTTGGTGAAGAACGAATTGTATTCTTTTCAAATGATGAAATTGTTTATGATATGACAACGGCAAGTAATTTACACACATTGAGTCTTGTGAAAAATTGTGTTGAAGAAAGATTAAGTACAAAATCTAATATTCCATTCAGAGTTGAATTATTTTCGCTTCACAAAATCAATGGTACTGACGGGTACTGTAAGAAAATCTACAAAGCAAATGGAGAATATAATATTGAGTTTAAGTGTTTGGATAATTATATGATGCCATTCGTACTTAGACACTTCTTGGGAGAAGAAGTAACCGAAAGTGACAAGGTATTCTACCACGAGGGATTGCTTGCAAAGTTTGTTGATATACCAAAAATCGAGGTGAATTTGAATGAAGAAATTGAAAATTGAAATTCCGTCTGGCGCAAATGAAATTATCCATAGTCTACAAAATAATGGATATGAAGCTTTCTTAGTTGGAGGATGCGTGAGAGATAGCATTCTTGGCAGACCAATTCATGATTATGATATTACAACTTCTGCCACGCCAGATGAGATGATGAAAGTATTCAATGATAAGAGGATTATTGAAACTGGATTGCAGCATGGAACTATCACTATTGTAATTAACGGTGAAGGATACGAAGTTACGACTTATAGAATTGATGGTAATTATTCGGATAGCCGTAGACCTGATAGTGTTACATTTACACGAAGCCTTGAAGAAGATTTAAAGCGTAGAGATTTTACAATCAATGCAATGTCATACAACGATGAAGTTGGTCTTGTAGATCCGTTTAATGGAATGGAAGATATTGAGCATTATAAAATTAGATGTGTTGGTAGAGCAGAGGATAGATTTTCAGAAGATGCTTTAAGGATTTTACGTGCTATTCGGTTTGCTTCACAATTGGGATTTGTAGTTGATTCTGATGTAAGTTTGAATATTCATAAAATGTATAAGAATTTAGAGAATATATCTATTGAGAGAATCAACAGTGAGTTCTGTAAAATTGCATTATCAAGCGAGTTTTATATACAGATAGTATTATTCCGTGAAGTATTCTCGTTATTCATTCCTGAAATTAAAGATATGTTTGGCTTTCAACAGAATAATCCATATCACATGTATGATGTATGGAATCATACCGTACATGCAGTACAAGCTTATGAATGTGATTGTGAACCCGACTTGAATCCAAGAGATTTGATTACATCATTGGCTGTATTTTTTCATGATATTGGAAAGCCACATTGTTATCAAGATGGCGAGGATGGCATTAGACATTTCAAAGGTCACGGAAGAGTAAGTGCTGATATGACTGATACAATTATGAAAAGACTTCGTTTTGATAATGATACAAGAGAAAAGGTAGTGCAGCTTGTTTATTATCATGATGCTACTTTTGAGGTAGGAAAGAAATATGTCAAGAGATGGCTTAATAAAATTGGAGAAGAACAGTTCAGAAGGTTATTAAATGTTCGTAGAGCTGATATTAAGGCACAGGCTTATACAGAGCAAAGAAGTAGGCTTCAGAAAATTGGCAACATCGAATATATCTTAGAAGAAGTTTTACAGAAAGACGAATGTTTTTCACTGAAAGATTTGGCTGTTAATGGAAAAGATGTAATGGATACAATGCTCATTAAAAGTGGAAAAGAAGTTGGCTACTGGCTCAATGAAATCTTAACTCGTGTAATAGATGGGAGATTAAAAAATGACAGAGAAGATCTCATTTATTGGATGACTGGTATTACAGATGGTTGGATAGAGTATTAACAATAAAATATAGCAGATATATTGATATGATTCAATATATTCAAGTGAAGGGAGATATGTAAGGTATGATAAAATTATTTACTCATACCGATCTTTGATGGAATCGGTTGTGGTATTTTGGCAAAACTTGCATTTGGAGATGATGTAGATATTTCATATTGTGATTATGATAACATTGATTCAAGTGTCAAGGAGTTTATTGATAGTGAAACAAAATTTGATATGTGTATTATTACAGATATTAGAGTAAATGAAGATACAGCGAAAATTATTGATGACAGATTTGATAATTTCTATTTATTAGATCACCATCCAACAGCTCTAGGACTTAATAAGTATCTTTGGTGTTCTGTGACTATTGAGTATGAAGATAAGGAGCTTGGAGTCATTAAAACCAGTGGAACAGAAATGTTTTATTATTGGTTAATCGAGAATGGATATTTAAAAGATTCAGAGACATTAAGAAGATTTGCTGAATTAGTGAGAGATTATGACACCTGGAGATGGTCAGAACTTGGTGAAGATGGAGTTATTTGTAAGCAGGTGAACGATTTACTTTATCTGTATGGTCGAGATGACTTTATTCATTGGTGTATTTCGGAGATACGTGGTGAAATATTTCCATTATTATCTGCCAAAGATGAAGTTGTTCTAAAGATTAAGCAGGATGAAATTGATAGATATATCGAAGAAAAGAACGAAACTATGTTTACCAGTCCTATGTGTGGTAAGGTTTGTGGTTTTGTATTTGCAGATAGGTTTGTTAGTGAATTAGGTAATAGACTTTGTAAAATGCATCCTGAAATTGATTTTGTGGCAATGATTGATATTGATGGTTGTACGGTATCTTATAGAACAGTTAAAGAAGATATTGATCTTGGTAAAGATGTAGCAAGTTTATTTGGTGGCGGTGGTCATCCAAAAGCTGCTGGTTCAGAATTTAGTCAAAGTATTAAGTTAAAAGTTATTGAGGAAATCTTTGGATAGTAGGATGGAGAGTGACTATGTATAATACAGGAGACATTTACAGAATTATTCAAGATGCATTAGACGCAAATCAGATATATTGTGCAGATTCTAAACTTGGTGATGGCTCTGAAGATACTTATGAAACAGATACGGAATTTGTTTCTGGTAATGATACTCATTTGATTGCGACTGTTAAACATCAGCACTTTGATTATAATCGTCCTTATCAAGAAAACGAACATATAGAAACAACAAAATTTAGGATTAAAGTTGAGATGATAAAGTGAGGTGAAATGAATGTTTTTAAGTGACATAGATAAAATTGGATATCCAGTTGGCACATTTAAACTTGGTCAAAAAATATATCATATTGAGAACAAGGAACATAGGTTTAAATTTCATAAAAAGTGTGAATATTGTGAAAGTACAGGACGTGTATTGATAAAAGGAAAAGAATTTATATGCCCTGCTTGTAAAGGTGAGTACATATATAAGGAGATAGTTGAAAAGATTATTGATGATTATGATATAAGAATTGGCAGCATTATTAGTCTTCAAAATAAGAAAAACGCTTATGAATATTATGCTACTGGCTCAGAGAGTTGTGGTTTACAAATCCATAGATGTGATGATGGTAGTAATACATATTTTGGAACAAAAGAGGAAGCTCAAGAGGCTTGCGAAAAGTTCAATAAAGAACATAATATTGATTTATATTTGGAAGAATATAATCGTGCAAGTCTTAAAGAAAGTATAAGAGATGGGTTCTAAACGAGGTAGAAGAATGAAGTATAGAGAAGAAAATAAAGACTTATTTACAGTACCAGAAGATTATTATTTAGCACATTGTATCAGTGCAGATTTTGGAATGGGTAAAGGAATTGTAGTTGAGTTCAATAAAAGGTTTGATATGAAGAGAAGGTTGCTGACAAAATATCCATATTATTTTGACCAGTACACTCATAAAAGAATTGGTGGTGACTGTTTATTAGAAGCTAGAGTATTAAATCTTATTACAAAAGAAAGATATTTTCACAAGCCAACAATTATCACAATGAGACTTGCACTTGAAAAGATGAAACAGATTTGTTTGGAGAATAATATCAAGAAGATTGCAATGCCTGTAATTGGTTGTGGTTTAGATAGATTGAACTGGAATGATGTCTCTGAACAGATTAAAAACATTTTTTCGGATACAGATGTTGAGATTTTAGTATGCAGGAGGTAACTATGGCAGTATATGTAACAGGTGATATACATGGAAATCCTGTGAGATTAAGTAAAGATAATTTCTATGAACAGAAAGATTTTTCTGGTAATAGAGATGAGAACACTGTAATTATTCTTGGTGATTTTGGTCTTGTATGGAACAGAGATAGTGAAAGCAAACAGGAAAAATATTGGTTGAATTGGTTAAATCAGAAACCATTTACAACTATATTTGTTGACGGAAATCATGAGAATCATAGAAGACTTGCAACTTATCCTACAAAAGAATGGTGTGGCGGTAAGGTTCATGAAGTCAGATCCAATGTCTTACATTTAATGCGTGGTGAAGTGTTTACTATTGAAGATAAGAAATTCTTTACATTTGGTGGTGCATCAAGTCATGATATTCAGGATGGTATTCTTGATTACAGTGACAAAAATTGGAGAGAAAAAGCCAAAGAACTTGATAAACAATGTAGGTATATGTATCGTATTAAAGATTTATCTTGGTGGAAAGAGGAATTACCAACAGACGAAGAAATGCAGCATGGACTATATGTTCTAAAAGAGAATAATAATATAGTTGATTATATTATCACACATAGTCCCTCTACGTCAGAGTTATATCTTATGGGTGGCAAAGGGTTGTATGAACCAGATGTGTTGACTAATTATTTGGAAGAAGTGAAAGCTGCAACTGAATATAAAAAGCATTTGTTTGGTCATATGCATGTGAATAAAGCAATTAATGATAAAGATATTTGTTTGTATGAACAGATTGTTAGGATATTGTAAAGTGAGGTGAGATGAATGGTAAATGAATTTACATTATATGGTGTAATGGATAAATTAACAGGAAAATTAGTAAGTAATATTACAAGCCCTCGACACAAATATTGGGAAACAAGAAAAACTGCTGAGAATGCGGTTAGAAATTTTATGTCAAGACGTTATAACGCTGATAGGCAACTAGAAGTTGTAGAAATCGAATGTAAGGTAAAAGTAGTAAGTGAGGTAAAAGAGTGTTAGATTACAGTAATGCAGATTTCCCTAAAGTAACTTATTACATAAGGCATCCAAATCGCATATATTTTCCTACAGATTTTTATGATGGTGAAAAAATATTCTATTATGGCAAACATACTAAACCAAGTAGTAATGCGAGAGGATATAGGTGGTATCGAAATGTGCATGGTTTAATGAAACTTGTTCATTGGACTGATATTAAACATGGGAAATTATTTCAAAGATAGTTAATATAAATAGAGAATAATCTAATATAGAAGCAATTCTATTCACGGCTGATCAGCCAAAATTTCCAAATAAAAGTAACAAGAAATATTTTTTTCTTATGGTTTTAGCAGACGTGTTAATTCCATAGGATTTTATAACAAAATAATATTAAAACGAAAGGATTTAACAGTAAATTCTAGGATAAATGATTGCGCAATCTCTGTATATTAAAGGATTTTGACAGAGAATAAAGAAAAAAATAATTATTGTGAGTTAAACGTATTGAGTTTATGCGATGGTATGTCATGTGGACATATTGCATTAGAGAAAGCAGGATTTAAGGTTGGTAAATATTTTGCCTCAGAGATTAAGGACGTGGCAATTAAGGTAACAAAAGATAATTATCCTGACACAATTCACATTGGAGATGTGAACAAGATTACGTATAAAGATGATGTATTACATACAGAAGTCGGAGATTTTGAAACAAATATTGATATTGTAATGTTTGGTAGTCCTTGTCAGAGTTTTTCAAGAGCAATGATTAAAGAGAGGAAGATTGGTCTTGAAGATCCAGAACGTTCAGGTCTGTTTTATGAGTGTAATAGAGTATTAAAAGAAGTAAATCCAAAATATTTCCTTATGGAAAATGTAGTGATGAAACCTGAAGATGAAGCCGTTATTAGTGAAATGATGGGAGTAAAACCTATCAGAATCAATTCTTCTCTTGTAGTAGGACAGCTTAGAGATAGATATTATTGGACTAATATTCCAGGAGTAACAGTTCCAGAAGATAAAGGAGTTACTTTACAGAGTGTACTCAATGACGGATATGTACCAAATGAGAAAGCAAAATGCCTTTGCAAGAATGATTCTCACGGATATTACAATGGCTGTTTTTGGACACCAATTAAGAGATTTCACAGATTCTATTATAAGTCGTTTGGAACAATGGTGTTCCCATCGAAAGAGTATTTTGATAACTGTTTAGAGGTTACAAAGAGAATATTAGATGGAAGAAAATCTTCTGCAAAAATCTATGATGATTATAATGGGCATGATTTTGATGAAGCAAGATATTTGTGGAAAGATGAAAGAGCAAGATTACAAGGTGTGCCAGAAGAATATGTCAAAAATATATCTGAAAAAGATGCTGCTGATGTACTTGGAGATGGTTGGACTGTACCTGTAATCGCACACATTTTCAGTTTTATGAAATTTTAACAGAGAATAATAGAATATGAAGTTCGTAGGAATGCGGAATTTCTTGTAATAAAAGGAGGAAATATGGAGATAAAGAATGCGAAAATTGACTATGTAAAGCTGTATATTGAAGACCATGATATTTTAACATTTAGCATTGGTCTTGATCTTGACATTGGGTGTTGTGAATTAGGAGGATATGCACTAGATCAGTCATTTAGGGTTAATAAAAATGACAATAGATGGGATTATGAAAGAAAATCTTCGCCCGCTGGATTAGATTGTATGAGAAAAATCATGGAAGTTGTAGGTGTAAGAAGTTGGGAAGATTTAAAAGGGAAGTATGTTAGATATGAGGACAACGGATGGGGTTCTCGTATTACTAAAATTGGAAACATCATAAAAAATGATTGGATTGATATTGATGATTTTATGAAGAATTACGATTACGAGGATTGGATTGAAAAGTTTAGACGATAGGAGAATAAGTAAATGGTAGTTGGTGTAAAAATAGGTGAAGCAAAAAAGACAGCAAAAAAATATGAAAGTTTAGGATATGTATATATTAAAAGTGAAATTGTAGATAACGAATATATGAAATTGATATTCCAAGATCCAATTGCTTCAGAAGAGAATAACACAACAGATATTCAATTTCATGAAGGTGATTTTGTAGAAAATAAAGACGGAAAAATTGGATATATTTCATCTATTTGCCATTGTGATGAGTGTAAGAGGCGTGGATTCTTTGAACCAACAATTACATATCTTGATGGAACAACAGATTATATAAGCAATTATTCTGTTAAAACTGTTACATCTGATTATAAACAGATTGGAATTCAGAAATTTTCAACAGAAGATGAGTTGAGAGATAGAATAGCTGCACTTGAAAAAGAGAATAAAGAACTAAAGGAAGAAGTAGATAATCTCACTATTCAAAGAAATCATGCTGCGGAGCTTTTATGTTTTTATGAAAGAGATGACATAAAATAATAAGGTTGTATAAGATACAAGAATCATAGATTTCTTCTGCTTTAGCAGAGAATATATAAATGAGGTAAAACGAACTGAAATCCTGAGATGGTGAAAAGGTAAAGGTGAAGGCTGAAATTAACAAATCAGTCAACCGATGAGCGTATAGGCTGAAACTCATTTGAGAATATAATGCCTTGGAACAAACCTCGATCCTAACATGTAATGATGAGGAATAAGGATGCTCTCATAGAGTACAGAAGTGAATGTACTCTTATTAATATCAAAGGAGAATAAATCACATGACTGATTTGTTAGATTTATTTAAAATGGCTTCTATAGGAAAACCATATACAATTTCAAAATCCGTAATACATTATCCAGTGCCAGGAATGACAAAAGAATATGCTATTAAAGTATGGAAGCAACAAAAGAAACGTGGTGTAACCACATTAAGCAAAAAAGAATGGTTAAGAAGATATGAATTAGGAGAATAAATTAACAGGAGGTGCAGCCTATGAGGAATATTCAGATAAACGACAAAGTGATAATAAAAAGTTCCTGTAATAGTAAGGGACAAACTGGATTTGTTATAGATACATATAATGTAGGCACACAGAAATATGTTATGGTTCAGTTAAAGGATAGAAAGCAAGGATATAACGTTTTATCAGTAGAAAAAGTTGAAAGTGAGGATAATAAAATGACAGGATTTGAACAGATAGCAATTGTTAATTTGGTAGAAGATTATAGTAAAAAAGACTATGGTTTTGCTTTATATGAGGATGAATGGAAACTTATTGCAGAGAAAGTTCCATCAAAACATCCAGTATATGTTGTTGTAAATGCAAGAGGAAAAGATAATAGAGTCCTTGGAATTTTAAAAGAAGTAAAGTCAGTAGAAGCATATGGTAAGGGTGTGACAGCTCAGGTTGTCGGTGTAGTTAATATGAATGCATACAATACAAGAATTGATGAGGAAAATCGTCAGAAAGAAATTGCAAAGCAGAAAGCCTCTATTGAGAAGGAATTAAAGTCTGAGATTGAAAAGATGAATAGTATTGCTTTATATAAAAAGATGGCAAATGAACATCCTGAAAATCCAAGACTCGCTGAACTTGTTAATGCATTAGAAGAGTTGGGAAAATAATATGGCAGGATTTGTATCAAAACAACCAAATGGATTATATTGTAGATTTTCTACTGTCGTAGATTGCCCTACTGCATGGAATATGACGAGAGAAGATTATATCAATATGAAAATGTAGGAAGCAAAAGAAGATACTGAAGATGTGTTAGATAATTATTTGCAGCCATTTGATATGGTGATGGATATGTATTATCCAAACAATATGACAAAAGAGGAATTTGATAAATTCCTTGAAGAGACTGGATATGATGAGAAATCTGAATAAATCAGAGAATAATATAAATATAGGTGATCACTTATTATATAAAAACAATATAAACATGCTAATTAAAGAAAGGAATTAAAAACTATGAAAAAATTATTAAGTGCTTTAATTGTAACCATGATGATTGCAGGTTCTACTATCTCAGCATATGCCTGTACACCACCACTTAATCCACCATCTGTGAAGATTCCAGATATCAATTTTGAGCCTGATGGTGCTTTAAAAGATGCAATCGACAACTATGTAAAAAATTGGCTCGAGAAATGTGTCCTCGCTACTCCGGTGGTGAAATATGCATCTTACTACAAGAGTGCATCGAGGTATTTTCATTACACCTGCGTAGCGGTAAAGTGGTCAGAAGTTGAAAATGCAACATCTTATAAGGTAAGAATCACAAAGGCTGATGGAACTTACAAAGAATTTGATACAACACATACATCATTTTACTCTACCAATTACAATGATGATTTTATCGCTGATGGAATGGACGGAGCTACAGTAAGCGTCAAAGCATACGGTGAAAATAAAACATTTAGCTGTTGGTCTGACGATACTAATATTACTAGATTTGGATATTAAGCTTCGACCTATTAACAATTAAATAATAAAAGCCACAACATATGGTAATTTGTGTGCTATATGTTGTGGTATGAATTAGGAAATTACACTATATATAGTTATAAATATATACACTATATATAATTATAAATATATTATGAAATTGAATTTTCTTGGTGGTTTAGGAGGTAGAAATGGCGAATTTAAATTTAGAAGATTTTAGTGAAGAATACAGAAAAACAGCGCCAATGGAGTGTTCTTTGTATTTAGCTTCCTGCTTAGATAAAGATACACAAACGCAGTTAAAGAAAGATTGGAACGAAGCTGGTGGTGTTAAAGTAATTCCATATTGGAAATGGTGCATGGAACATATTGATGTAACCTATCACAAATAAGAAAATAATACAGAGAGGTGAACGAAATGGAATTAATATTACAAGGTTGGATAGGACGCAATAACGAAGGCAATTTAGGATTAGCTGAAGAAATTGATGATTACTATGAATCAATAGCAGAATCTATTATGGATTATTTCAATTATACAAAACTAAACAGAGGACTTGGCGAGAAAATCACCACGATTCCAAATGCGAATCTACGTTGTTGGTTCTCTGATGAAAAATGTACTTTAGAAGAAGCACAGATGAACTTTGACAGTTATATACTTACAGGAAATCTACTAACACAAGGGCATTATACTGGATATTCTGAATGGACAATCACAGGGTTTTATATTGATGAATTTGTGATTGGTGGTCACGATTTAAAAACAGAGCTAAAGGAACATATTGGTCAGTATATACATTTTATATTAACTGATTAGGAGAATTAATACAATGAAAGGAGTATGTAATGACTGAGAAAGAAAAATTAATAGAATATATTAAGAAACCAGTATTGACCACAGCAAGAAATAGTATGGGATGTGATGAAAATTGGTATAATTCATATTTTGCAATCAAAGAAACATTTTCGATTGAAGAAATCAATTCTATGTCTGATAAGGAAGTAGAGAATCTTGTAAGACTTGGAGATTCAATGTCGGAAGCATTTTACTAAAAATAAAAATAATGAAAGGAGGCGAGGTTCGTGTACACAAGAAGGAATTCCTTACTCTAAGTAATTAAAAATGGTAGAAATTAACAAGTTATATAGTGGCGACTGTATGAAGTATATGTCGCAAATTGACGAGGGGGGGGTAAATCTAACCCTAACAGATATTCCGTATGGAGAAGTAAACAGAGATAGTAATGGATTAAGAAATCTTGACAAAGAAAATGCCGATATTATGACATTTGATTTACAAGAGTTTTTAACAGAACTATATAGGGTAACTTCAAGTACAATTATTATTTTTTGTGGCAAGGAACAATTATCAGAAATACATAAATTTTTCTCTGATAAGCAGAAAAAGAACAAAGGAACTGTAAGACAATTAATCTGGAAGAAAACAAATCCGAGTCCTATGAATGGTCAACATATCTATTTATCAGGGATTGAAAATGCTGTTTGGTTCAAGAAACGTGGTGGTACATTTAACGCTCGTTGTAAAAATACAGTGTTTGAATATCCTTGTGGTCGAAGTAAATTACACCCAACAGAAAAGAATCATAATTTAATCAAAGAGTTAATCCTCGATAATAGCAATGAAGGGGATATTGTGTTTGATCCATGTGCAGGCAGTGGTTCACACTTACTTGTTGCAAAAGAGAATAATAGAAAGTGGCTTGGAATGGAATTAAAAGATACTTATTTTAAGATTGCAAACGAAAGAATGAAGTAGAAGTACAGAGGTGATAATTTGACAGAACCACAGTTTTGTGTACAGGAATTAATATCTACGGAATATATGGACAAAAGAGTTTTAATTCTATATCCATATGAACTTAGTAATGAACCAATATTAAAAGACAATATTCTCAAAATGACAAAAGTGATAAGAGAATATATAAAAGAGTCTGAAATGTATAGAAAGTGTGTAGACACAATTCCAAATCTTATATGGGATTCTCAAAAATTATCTATGCAGAATGAAGCTGACGAGCATCAAAGAAAAACTGATAAACTTGCAGAGAAAATGAATGAAGGTATCAGTCCTTATGCTTGGTATGTCAAAGGTAGTTTTAACGGAGAGATAGGTGAATTTCATTATAATGTAGATAATATAGTTTATTTGGATAAAAACTAACAAGAAATTTGGTTTCTTGAGGAGGTAAAAATATGTTCAAATTATTTAAAAAGAAAAACAATACAGAGAAATGTCCAATTTGTGAATATAACATAAACATGTGTCAGTGTCTTTTCGGTGGTAGTTGTCATCCAGATAGAAGCAAAAGAATTAGTGTTGTCACTGATCATTTGTATTTATTTTCAAAGAAGCAAGTAGAACATGTATTAAATCTTCAAAGATATTGGTGTGTTTCTTACGATGATGACGAAAAGAATAATATTCTGAATGAATTTATGAGTAAGAACAAGAGGTGATTTGATGTCAAAGATAAATTATCGAGTATGCGATATTTGTGGAAATATATTAAAAACAGATATCCGATTTACAGGATATGTAAATGGCTGTCGAATTTGGAATAAACTTTTTAATAGATTGGATATATGTGATGATTGTATTGGTAAAATCAAGAGATTATCTATAGATAAGAAAGACGAAGAAAAATACATAAAAGAAGTTTTTGATAAAGCAAAAGATTATGATAATCCAGATATGAAGTCTGCTTATTATAAAGGTATTGAAGATACACTAAATGTGTTGAGTCATAAGAGACTAAAGAATTTACAAAAGTAAGATGAATTTTTGGTTTCTTGGCTTGTCACGAAAACTATACAATATTCAGGACAAAGGTGATTGATTATGAGAATTGAAGAAAGAGAGTATATTGAACCAGAATCCATAAATGAAGAAATTATAAATGCTATAAATACAGTTAAAGAGTATTGTAGTACACATGAAGAATATGAAGATTGCAGAAGATGTGTTCTTGGAGATGGTATTCATCATTGTGGATGTAGTAGTCCTTATTTATGGAGTATTAGAAAGAAGTAACAGAGAATATAACAAAGTAAGTACAATTAAAGAAAGGATAAATGTTCACATGTGAGTAAAGCTGCGCAGCTACTATTGGTGAACAAATATTGGCATTAAATATTGGATATTTAACATCAGATAAGGAAGATAATGAGTTATACACGCCCTATTACGCAACAGATCACATTATTAAATATCTTCCAAAAGATAAAATTATATGGTGTCCATTTGATGAAAACTGGTCTGCTTTCTACAACAGACTAAAAGAAGAAGGATACAATGTAGTCAGAAGTTCATTAGCTGAAGGTCAGGATTTTTTTAATTATGAACCTGAAAAATGGGATATCATAGTTAGCAATCCACCCTTCTCAATCAAAGATAAAGTCTTAGAAAGACTCTATTCATTCAATAAACCATTTGCGGTTCTTCTACCGCTTAATTCCCTACAAGGTAAAACAAGATATAAATATTTCAAAGATGGTATTCAGATTCTTAGTTTTGATGCAAGAATTTGTTATCACAATAAGGAGCATATGGATTCTGTAGTAAAAGGTAGTCCATTTGCAACAGCATATTTCTGTAGAGATTTATTACCAAAGGATCTAATTGTTGAAAAATTAGTTACATATGAAAGACCATTAGGAGAATAAACCAGTAGGAAAACCACGTTTCCTTCGAGGAGGTGATTGATTGGATACATCGTGTGAAACTTGTAAATGTAATACCTGTAAGATGAATGAAAATGGTGGCATTTATGGTGGATGTTTAGATTGTGAAGATTGCAAAGAACAAAATCTTTATTGTGAAGATTGTTCAATGTATGAATATGATAAATACAGACTGAGTAATTAGGAGAAATTTATGGGTAAATCATTAGAATTTGTAAAAGAACGAATTGCATCAGGTCAGTGTAATGGCATGGAGAATAATAAATATGAATCCATGATTGAACAGGACATACGAGAGTTATTTACGGTTGTTAATTACACCAAAAATGGAAAAATTTTAGCAGATGTACCTTATCTTAAAGGTGACAAACCTTATTTTAATGTAATTATTAAGCATGATCCAGATGCAGATTTTGAATATTTCACAATGCAGCGTTGCAATTGTGATGGAACGTTTGTATTCTTTCAAGATTTAATGGGGGAGTGCATAGATAAAATGATTCATCTTAAAACCTGTAATGTAAATAAGGAGATTCCAAAAGATTTAACTGGATATTCTATTGTCTACACTGTCGGAGATTTTGTATTGGCAGAAGAATTTGGTGATGAATTTGCAACGAAAGAAAAACCTTGGATGAAGAGTAGATTTACAGCTATGTTACCAATTAAGTTTGATGTAGTAAGGAATGAAGAATAATGTATTTTGATTTAAATATTGAAGAATGGAATTTTAAAAATAATTATGAAGACATCTACTTTTTGCTTCATTGTTTATACAATGCAAAAACTGAGTTATATGACAGAACTCTTACTGATATGAGAAACAGGTATGATCCGACTGAAGCATTTATAGATGGCAGGAATAATGGCAGGAATAGAAGTAAATCGAATTGGTATTCCAAGAAATTATACGATAAATGTGTGAAATGTATTGAGTTAAAAACAAGAGGTCATTTTATACACAGACATTGGAAAGAATGCGTTTGGAAGTACAAAGGTCTTTCAGCACAAGAATGGATAAATTTATATAATCAACTATTCAAGGATAACAGATATGATAGTTGGATAATTGAATATACAAAGTTATGAGGGATAAATATGACGAAAATAGAATACATCGAGTCAAAACGATTTGGGATGATTCAATTATATGAAAAACTTAATGAATATTACATAAATCATAGTAACTCTTTTACAGATTTATCAATAGATGATTTGACAAAAATGACAAGAGAAATTGATAGAGGTAATTTTGAAAAAGGTCAAAATCAAGAGATCTGGTATAAGTGTTGTGATAATTGTAAATCTGTAAAGTATGAAACAGGAGAATAACAATATGGAGTTATCACAAGATGAAAAACAAAAATTTTTAAAGTTAATAGATAAAGTAAGTCCATGTGCTGCAATTTCTGAAAAAGAAAATCTTGAAAAGTTTAAAGAGTGGCTGGATAGTGATAGGTCAAAAAGAGTCACATTTGTTGAAACTCCAAAAATATTCAAAAGTCAGATTGAAAATGACAAAGTGCTTCTTATACCAACAAATGACGAAGCTATAAAGCCAATAAGAGTAATATTCGAAGGAGAATAACAATATGAATAAAAGACAGAAAAAGAAGTTATTTAAACAGACGCTTATTAAAGTTAGAAAACTGCATCCACAGAAGGGTGATGTGATTTGTTTTCAGCCAGATTTAGATCGAGTTGATGCTGAAACTATGTGCCAGTTTATGAAAGTTTGTTCGAATAATGATGTTTTCGGTGAATTAAAGTTAGCTTTTGTACCTGCCAATATTAAGCAGCTTAAACATAAAAGGGACGCTCAGATATATGTTGATAAGTTACAGAGTATTGTAGATCAGATGGGAGAATAAATGTTTAGTCAAGTTGAGTCAAAAAGCATAGATGTTGATGAAAAGAAATATTATCTTGTAACTCCTGAAGGTCTAATATTCCATGAAATTCCATTTGAAGAAATACACAACCTAACAAGAGAAGTATGGGTATCAAGCTGTCCTTGTTGTGGTGGAATTCAAGGATATTATTATTCAAAAAATGAAGCCAAACAAAATAGCAAATTTTGTGTTCAATGTAGTTGTACTCATTTGTTTTCAGTAAAGAGATACAAAGGGTATTATAAACAGAATGTGAATTTCAGACTTTTGACAAAAGGTTATAAGGAATATAGGGGAATTAAGTATCCTTATATGGATATTCACGGTTAGCAGGAAAGAAGCATTTC
>ERZ779664.19-NODE-19-length-89672-cov-20.003682_pt1 | contig 89672 bp, 79 predicted proteins | sample MGYA00511478_ERZ779664 | MGnify/ENA primary metagenome ERZ779664 (study PRJEB29588, sample SAMEA2160437) | human gut metagenome | biome: human gut; feature: human-associated habitat; material: faeces | place: Denmark | collected 2008/2010 ...
CTCCACTTTTATCTTTATCATTTTCACTATCAGAATCTCTAATTTTAGGCAAATAATCTCTTCATAATTGTTATTGATTATTTTTCAATAGTAACTATACTATCATTTTCAATAATAACTGTAATAATATTTTCTTTTCTTTTATCTTTAACATTTTCATTATCTTTTCAATTAAGAACATTTATAATATTTCTCATTGAAATTGCTATAATTATTGTAATAGAATTTGTAATAATTTTTACTCTTTTTCAATCTTTATCATTTACATCAATTATAAATTCTTAATTATACAATCATTTATAGTAATATTATCATTATTTCTTTCTATTGAAATTGCGATAGTAATTGTAATAAAAGTTGAAATAATTATTTCTTTATTTTTACATTTATTATTACTATTTTGATTTACAAGAATAATAATATCATCATTTACAATAACATTTTAATCATCAAATATGTTAATTTTTCAAGTAATTTGTTTAATATTTATTGCGTATAATATCTTTTATATTATAGTAGGACTTGATACTATAAGAAATTTGAAACGTAAAGCGTTTCTTAATGAAGTAATGGATATAGATGTACGCAATACTGTAATATCAATAAAAGATAAACTATCAACTTTTGTATTCAGAATTATAGTTTGTTCATTCATAATAATTGTATTAAAATATCTATCATTATCATGACTTGTGCTATCATTGGATTTATCATTTCCTATTTATTTGTTAAATTAACAGTAGGAAATTCAGTAGACATAACTGGTAAACCAGAGTTTACATTAACAGAAAAACTACAAGCATCATTCATTATATTCTTATTTGGAGGATATTGGATTGTATTACTTGCAAAATATCTCATTTCATTAATTTAATCAATTATGAACACAACAGAATCTCCTAAACGAAAAATATCTGCATTAGAACGTACGATCGTTGCAGGTATGGGTAGTATTACAATGCCTGATATAATGGCATTACATAAGAAATTTCCTACATTAGCTATCGAAGATATTTATGATATACTTAGTTCGATAGAAACATCTGCATTAGGTACAACATCACGAGAATTTATTCTTCAATATGCAGAAATAAGACTTCTTAGTTTACGAAAATCTAAAACTATTGAAGAAGCAACAGTACAAACTCATGAAATATCAGAAAAAGTACAAGCTCTCATATCTCGTAATGAAGAATTAAATGACCGACTTGAAAGACAAACATCTTATATCGGTAAACTTCAACGAGAACTATCAACATTCAAATCAGTAAATAAAAATATTAAAATAGTATCTCTCGTACTATTATTCTTACTGATTGGTCAAGTTATAGCACATTTTACATTATAAATTTTAACAATAATTCAATTATGTCGAACAGTATGTTTTTTCTTCCTTGTATTTGTATCATCATTTGCTTTATTATTTCCGCTATTACTTATACCTATAATAAGGCCAAAGATAGAGCAGTTGATAAAGCTACTAATGATGATATTCAAGATGGTTTTGTATGTTTGGGGGATGTTTATATTAATAAGTATTCTATTGAGTCTATTTATTTAGATGATAATGGACATCTTGTTGATATTAAAACAGACCACAATCAATATTCTTATCGTTTTACAAGTGAAAGTTCATATCATAAATATCTTGATTATCTTGAAGATACTTGTAAAATTGATACAATGATTCATAATCAGTATTAAGCAAATATGAGTAATCTTAAAGAAGCTCTCGCACAGGATTTTATCTTCTTACATGGAGATAAAAAATATAGTAAAGAACATCAATTTATAGCTTGCGAACGTTCTCGTAACGAAACTCATGTAATTGTTGGTTACGCGTATCGCTGGTTTAGTGATGCTAAAACTACTATTTCTCAATATGCTATTCCTATTTCTGATTGGGAAGATAAAGAGAAGTTTATTACTTTCAATGATTATGTAAAAGAAAATCTCACAGAAGGTAAGAAATATAATTTACATAATATTAATTATAATCTTAGTATTAATGCTTTCTTTATAGAACATTTAGAAGATAGCATGAGTACTATTAATGAACGTAATCATCGTAAAAATCCACCGTATGAATGTTGTGATAAAGAGGTCGATTATTCAGATGATGATTTCATGGAAATATATGATTAACATAAAATAACTAATGTTATGACTGCTAAACTAATTGTATCTGTTAAAGAAGTAAACTGTATTGTACAAGTCGTTTACTATTGTAAAGAACGTCGGCGTATTTATCGTAAATCATTCGCTGATACTGTTTGAGAGTTTCGTGATGCTTACAGAAAAGCTAATAAAAAATAAGTTGCAACTGGAGAGGGCTACGCAGCTGGGCTACGCCCAGCCGCTCCGCTCCCCGGTGGGAGAGGAGGTTGCACGCCCACTTGTCACGCTATTTACGAATCTATTATTACATTTCTTATTACAAATAGTATTGAAACTATGTTATGTGAAATTATATCTGAAACAAAAGGGACTATTATTAATTTACCTATACAAGGTGATATTAATGTTAGTCGTGACGATTATATTGAAATCAATAATGTTCGATATGTAGTTCGTCGAAAAGAATATATTCTTAAAACTGAAACTGAACCTACTGGAAGACAAGTTTATATTACTCGAATTGTTATTTATGTCATGTAAATTATGCCAAATTTAGAAGATTGTGTTATTCAGTTCGAAGATCCTAATCCAACAATGACTCGTGTCGAAAATGTTCCTGCGGGTGTTGGTGCTGATATAGTATTTCCAAGTGTGGAACCAGAACATTTACGAGGTAGATCATTATCTGCTATTAGGCCTATGACAGTTACTGAATATAATAGTATTCATGCAGATAATTATAAAACTGAAAAGAATACTGGAAGTATCATTCTTATTATGATTGTTGCAACAATATGTTTAATTAAAGTCATTAGAGCTGCGAAAAAATCAGATTAGCTAAATATGACTGCTGAACAAGAAAAAGATTTTAAGAAAAGAGGCATATATAATGATATTATTCTGATGACAAATCTGACGATGATATATTGTTATATTATGTTCTTTGCTCTTGAAGAAGTTGTTAATATCTTTGGTAAACTTTATCGACATTCAACCAAATATTATTATAATATAGTTCGAGAAGTTCTCGATAGAATTAATTGTGATAATATTAATTGTTTCAAAACAAGTCAGCAAGATGCTGGTCAAATGGTTTTGGATGTTGTTAAAGAAATCGAAGATAGACTTGCTTTTGATGATAAACAGTTGTATATCCTATTTGTTATTAATCAAAAGGCTTACGATAATATTCATAGATTTGAACCCGAAGTTACAAGTATATTTAAGAAACAAATTGAATATGTTTATCGTAAACTAATTGATTATTGTCCTGTAACATTGGAAAAAGACAAAATGGCTATTGCAACAATTGTCATTAATCAAGTTATTAATAAAATTAAAGCTCGTGAGGAATCTGATGGCTCACTCACTATTATATATGATGATGCAAAATAAATTTTAAGATTTGTTTGGTCATACCATATATAATTATTATATTTGAATCATAAATAATAAACAAACAAACACAAAAACTATGCCTTACATTATCACTCGTGCTAACGAAAATAATAAAGTTGGTAAAATGGGAAAAGGTCGTAAAATCAGTCATGTTCAAACTATCGTAGTCGGTGGTGATGAACGTAATAAGTGTCGTCCTGTATATCGTGTAACGATTATTCACAAAAATAATAAGTAACAAATTAATACAACAAGTTGTAAATACATTATCATAACAAAATATGTAATGGGTAGAAATCCTCGATAGGCAATCCAGTATTAAACTACTATTTTTACAACTTGTTTTCTTGAACTATGGTGTAATGGTAACACATGAGATTTTGGTTCTCAGATTTCAGGTTCGAATCCTGATAGTTCAACTATTATAAATAATCATGGTAGAGATATAAATGCAACCGACCGTGTGCTTGGTGATACATAAGTCGAGACTTAACTGTATTTTAGGCTGGTGTAAGTCCAGCTGATTATCTATAATTACGCCGTGTTAGCTTTAATGGTAGAGCAGCTGACTTGTAATCAGCAGGTTGTAGGTTCGAATCCTACACACGGCTCACATTGGGATTGTTGTGTTCCAAATGTTGATGTTTTGAAATGGACATCTCGGAGTACTTCTGTTGTGATAATAGTGGTACTCTTTTTCATGTAAATTCTAATCTAATATATAATATTATGACTTTAATCACTCTACCTTCTGGAACTGTTTTAGCTAATGATTACACTTTTCCGATTATTGTTGTTAGTAAAGTTCTTATGGCTAATGACAACAATCCTCATGCTAAATTGTATCCTTATTATTTTACAATTATGTATGCTAATGGAGTTTCAATTCCTATCATAGCTAAAACATTAGCAGATGCTGAACTTGATAGACAAATAATTGTTAAAGCTATTACTTTTACAAAAGATTCAAAAGTAAATTAATTATCTATTGAGATTAAAAGCTAAATTAAAATTCATCGAAAGACTAAAAACAATAATCAAACAAAAGGTAAAACTATGGAACAGACACAAAACACTTGCAAAGTAGCAATTAAATTTGGATTTACAGTTGGTTCTGGTGCTGGAAATAATTATTCCAGTTGGGGCACACTTAAAATCGTAGCTGAAATCAAACCTACTATTTTGTTTCATAGGTCAGAAAATGGTGAAAAGCATAATCTGATTGAACAGATAGCTACGGATAAAGTTAAAGAACTTATCAAAACATCTGGTAGTAATACTGTTGATGTTGAGATTCATTCTGTAACTATTCTCTAATATAGTTGGCCACGAACTATTAATCGTGGTGGTTTAAGGCGAAATGGTGGAAATGGTAGACACGCCGGACTTAAAATCCTGTGACCAGTAATGGTCGTGCGGGTTCAACTCCCGCTTTCGCTACAAGTGTCCGAATGATGGACGCGAGTGTACCAAAACGAGTACACAACCTTGCAGACAAAACTGTCAAAAATCTGTAAGTTGAAAATGTGACAGTACTTATGGATACTCATAAGGCTAACGCTGGTACCAAGCGGAATGATATTATGTAAGTTTCAACACGTTCATTTAGTAATGCTGTTGTTAGTGCTGACGAGCAACGAACAAGAAACGAGAGTACTCCTCGTTCTTGTCTTTTTAATGATGACGAAACCCGCGCGACAAGTGGGCGTGCAACCTCCTGCCCCACTGGGGAGCGGAGCGCTGGGCGAAGCCCAGCAGCGAAGCCAACTTAAATTACTACTAAATTAACTCTTAATTAAATATAAATTAAAACTATCTAACATTATGGTATGAGTAAGCAACCTATTATACAAGTTCATAGTTGTAGAGCTTGTAAGTATTGTAAAAGTAAAACTTCGTATAAGTCACGAACTGAACGAAAGACTTATTATGAATGTGATAAGACTAAAACTATGATTACAGAAAGTGTATATCAGACAAATGATTGTTTAACTTTTATTAGTCGTAAATAGTTTATGCCTAAACTCAATGTTAATCAGATAGACAAATATCTTAATCCGAAAGATAACGGAGATAATAGAAAGTCTAAACCTAATAGAAATCTTCGAGAAGATAACAATCAAAATTATAGTAAGAAGAATGATAAACGTAGGCCAACAAGTCGTAACCAGTAAAGGTAGATATGGTCGTGTTATTGATGTTGATAATTCATCCAATGAACTTAAAGTATTAGTTAAGATTGGTACTAAGAATTATTGGATATTAGAAAGTCAATTAACTCCTGCTACACATATAGTTAGGGTTAAAGTTGAATACGAAATAGATTATTGTGGTAAATCTATTACCGATAGTCTTGAAATAGCCCTAAAACGTGATACTGTTCTTTACAATGATAATGTTAATTATTTAGTTCAGATTTGTAAAGATAAAGTAGAAAGACAATTAGAAATGGAAGTAAAAGTTAAACAAATTAAAATTTCATAAGTGCTATGACATTTGACTTAAAAGTTATTACTATTGAAACTAAACCTCGTGCTGGATACTTTATTCTTAACGAAGGTGAATTTTCTACTGTTAAAAAGGTTGTACCTCAACGTAGCGAAGTTTATCTTGATAATGGTAAAGTATTATCTATCGCTAATGCTTCTAAGAAAGTTGCAAAACTTATCGGTGAAGTTACTACTGAACAAGAGGATAAAGTTATTACAAAAACTTATTCGATTATTCATAGTGATTTCAGTGGAATCATTCGCGGTTTGTATGATACGATTCCTTATGGAGATGATGTTCCCGAAGAGGATAGAAAATATAAAACACTTCGTGATGCACTGTTCGCTGGTGTAAAAGTCAGATATGAAGGTGCATTTGAAACTATTCTTACTCGTACTGTTGTTGATGAAGTTGTTGAGATTTCAAGTCTTTCTGTTGTAGACAGGTATCAACTTTATTCTCGTGATGATAGAGTTGGTGTTGTTACGAAGTTTGATAAAGATTCTCATTGGTTCCAAATTAAACTTAATACCAGTGGTACTGTTGTTAAGTGTAAACGTGAAGATTTTACAAAACTTCATAATGACAATACTATACAGATGCTTCATACTTTATGTTCTCGTTGTGGTCGATAAATGGATTTTAGTAAACTTAAAGGACTTGTTCCTGTAAAGAAAGCTAATATCAATAGAGATTCAACTAATCGAACAAGAAGTAAAACTTCAAATATGACACCTCATGCTATAAAGTGTGAGGTGTTTTTTTATGATAATAAGTTTTATGGAATTGTTGATAATGAACGTTACCCTATTGATATAACAAATGAGGATTATCAGAAAGCTACATTTGCATTTAGCACACCTGATAATGAACATTGGGATTGGTTTACGATTCGTCCTTTTAGTGCTGCTGAAGCTGATATTGAAAACTTGAAAAAGTATTGGCAACTTATTGTTCCTAAAATGAAGATTTGGATTACTCTTGAAAATGGAGTAGGAAAACTTGATATGGAACGTATTAATAATCGAAACGAAAAAGTTTTCAAAAGATTAAGTCCAAAATATTATGCTTCTCGACGCAATTAAAGAGTATTCGGTGGTCATGCCGGAATTACTTCAATATTTGAAGAAACGAGGATATGACCCCGGATACTTTTTTACAAAGTTAGACTTATCGCTACAATTCATAATAATATTCGAGTTTTTATTACAGAATTACGATATTGTTATGATTACAACTCCTAATGTTATGGGTGTTAGAGCTTATGTTAATCGAACTACTGACAAACAAGATGTAATATTTGTTTGTCCTACTCCTGAAACTTATAAAATAAGTAATAATCATTATGAAACCCTTATTAGTAAGGCATTTGAGTATATTCAAAACACTGCATTTTAGCCGATATGGACGCAGATAAATTGAAAGACCTTACAAGTATTAAGGCAAACAAAAATAAGCCGTCAGCGAGGCCAAAACAGGCCGCCACGGGCGATTATTCGCAATTATATTCGGGACAACAGCAGGCTATTGACAAACTATCTGATTGGTATTTTAGTAATGAACTTGAATGTACACTTGAAGGTTATGCTGGTACTGGTAAAACTTATATATTGAGATATTTTCTCGATAATATTGTTAATAAGTCTTATACTGTTACAGCTCCTACACACAAAGCTCTTCGAGTTCTTGAATCTCAAGTAGGTAGAAAAGGTATGACTTTGCATAGTTTGCATGGTCTTAAACCTAATATTGATTTACAGAATTTTGATATTGAGAATCCTCAATTTGACCCTCTTAATCCAAGCAAGATACAAAATTATAATCTTGTTGTGATTGATGAATGTTCTATGATTAATAAGGATTTATTCCAACTTAATCGAAATCGTGCTACTACTTATAATGTTAAGATTCTTTATGTTGGTGATTCTCTTCAGCTACCACCTGTAAATGAAGAAATATCTTTAACATTTGCTACTGTTAAGAATAAAGTTGTTCTTACTGATATTGTACGGCAAGAAGAAGGTAATCCGCTTCTTGAACTGTTTAGTCTTTTAAGAGATGATATTAAAAATCAAACAAATACTTTTTTGAATTATATAGTTCGAAATAGGTCTAATATACAAGATGGAATTGGTTATGAAATTATTCCACGAGCTATGTTTAATCAAAGACTTATTGATGAATTTAATTCAGATACATTTCATAAGAATATAGACCATTTTAGAATTACTGCTTATACGAATAAAGCTGTTTCTGATTGGAATAGTATTATTCGTAATAGTATAGTTGGTAAAGATGCTGATATAATTCATATTAACGATTTGGTATTATCTTATAATACTATTGTTGATGAGTTTAAGGAACCAATTATTCTAAATAGTGAAGACTATATTCTTGAAGATATTAGACCTTATATTAGTGACGAAGGTATTAAAACATTTGCTGTTAATCTTAAATCTATGTATGATGGTCATATAACTCAACCATTTCTTATCGTAGATACAAAAGATGCTTCGTTTCTTAAATATAAGGAAATCCTAACACATCTTTATAATAGAGCAGCTAATCGTGTTCAACATGGTTGGTATGTTTATTATAAGTTTAAGAATCGTTTTTTAACAAATCTTAAATTCAGTATTGAAACTATTCAAGGAACTAAGTGGATTAATAAAGACATAGATTATGGTTATTCTATGACTGTTCATAAAACACAAGGTTCTACTTTCGATAATGTAGCAATAGATTTGACAGATATTGTTTTCCAAAATACGAGATTTGGTCGTAGAGAAAATGATATTGATATTCGTAATAAACTTATGTATGTAGCTCTATCTCGTGCTCGCAAAAGTGTTATTATGAAGTATTAAACATAATCTTATTAATCAGACTGTTTCATCTGATATTTTTAATAGTATTAATATTATGTGTAATGCTTGTGAAAGATGTTATTTATCTATTGCTAATCGACGGATACCCGATGGGGGAGCGGGTTGCACGCCCACTTTGAGGCGTACTATTATGTTTGTTGGTGATATACCAACTATTACAGATTATAAAACTCAAACTATATTTAATGGTCGTTCAACTAAAATAGTTAGTCAATTTATTAATGATTATAAACTAACTGCTTGGACTATTAAATCAACTCTTATTCAGTGTGTTTGTGCTGAACCAACTGAACATTATGCTGAAACTTGTTATCCAAATTTTATAGCAACTATTAGGAAATATAAACCTACTATTATTGTTGCTGTTGGACAATTTGTTTATCAGTTCCTTAAAGAAGAAAAATATAAAAGTATGGCATCTGTTGTTAATAAACCAGTTAGGTTTAATGATGCTATACTAATTCCTATATATTCACCAGCCTATATTATGCGTAACAAATGTTATTCAGAATATGTTAAATCTTTTAATTTAATTAGTGACATATTTGCTGAATTATGTAAAGAATATCGTTATTACAGATAAAGTAGTATTATTATGAATAATGCTTATGAATATGATGTAGAGATATATCCTAATCTATTTGAAGTTACTTTTATACCTAAAACAGCAGACCAAAAACTTATCGATGTTTATAAAGCTGTTGATATAAGATGTCTTGCTATTAAAAATGGTAAAGAAGGTAATCTTGAAGAGTTAAAAGAAGCAAAGGCAAAATTGTTGTTAGCAATGGGTGCTAAACAATTTGTTATTTGGATTGATTATACTACTGGTAAGTGGAGAAATGATGGGCCACTTATTATGGATTTCTTTATTCAACATAAAATTCTTACTGGTTATAACAGTAATAATTATGATAAAATTATGTTGGATATTTTTATTAATAATTATAAATATCTTGATGTAAAAGGTTTTAATAAGAAAGAAAGTAAACATATTACACAAATTCTATATGACCATAGTTGCGCTTGTGTAGATTTTGGTAAAGGATATAGTCGTTTACTTAATTTCAAGAAATATTATAAACGTCCTTTTACTGATTATGATATTCAAAAGATTCTTTATCTTGATAAGACTTATACCAGTCTTAAACAAGTTGCTATTTGCTTAAAATGGTATCGTATTCAGAATCTACCGATTGCTTATAATTGTAGAATTAGAGAAGAAGATATTTATGACATTTGTGATTATAATGTAAATGATGTTCTTATTACATTAGAACTGGAACGTAGTCAAAAGGCTGAAATTGAACTACGAGAAGATATATCTGAAGAGTTTGGAATTGATGTCCGTAATATGTCAAGAAGTTCTATTGGTAAAGCTATTACTACATCTCTTTATGAGAAGTTTAGTGGTATTGATAGAAAAGACTTTATGGATACTAAGACTGATAGATGGAAAATTAAAGTTTCCAGTATATTAAGTCCTAAACTTAAATTTCAAACTAAAATTCTCAATGATTTACTTCGTACTGTTGCACAATCTAATATCGTTGTAGGTAGTACAAAAGATGAAGATAAATTTAAGCACGAATTTCAATTTGGTGATGCAGTATATACTATGGCTTTAGGTGGTTTGCATAGTCAAGATAAACCGGGATTACTAATTGCTTCTGAAATTGGTGCTTGTATTCGAGATGCTGATGTCGCTTCATTTTACCCAAATGGTATTCTTTCTTATGATGTTTATCCTGAACATCTTGAAAGAAATCCTTTTAGAGCAACTGTTGGATATACAAAAGACACTCGTGTTGAAGCAAAACATGCAGCAAGTAAAGAACTAAAAGAATATAAAAAATTACTTAATGAAATAAATACTTTTAAGAATAATCATGTTAATCAATCTATTATAGATGATTTACAGGCAAAAGCTGATGCTCTTATGAAATCAAGTAAACGTCATAAGATTAAAGCAGAAGGTCTTAAAATTGCTATTAATAGAATGTATGGTGCATTTAGAGATATAAATGATTATCTTTATGATCCTAAATGTACTTATAAAGTTACTATAAATCTGCAACTTTGTCTTTTGATGCTTATTGAAGCATTGGAACTCAAAGGTATTAAAGTTATATCTGCTAATACTGATGGTATTGTTTGTATCATTAAACCTGAGCAAGAAGCTGATTATAAAGCTTGTTGTGATTGGTGGCAAGAATATAATAATTTTGAACTTGAATTTACTAATTATGAAAAGTATCTTCGTAATGATGTAAATAATTATATTGCTGTTAAAGAAGGTTTTCAAGATGCTTATGATAAATTGATTGATAAAACGCCAGAAGCAATAGCTGAACTTGAAGATATTTATATTAAACGTAAAGGTCTTTTTATTGAAACTATTGCTTTTAATAAAGGTTATGCTTATCCAGTTGTTCCAAAAGCTCTTAACCTATTTCTTTTATATAATGTTCCTTATACTGATACAATAGAAAATCATATTCATAGTAGCAAAGAAGCTATTTATGATTATTGTATTAGTCAAAAGACTGATGCTAAATTCAATATTATATATCGCAGTATTGTAAACGGTGAACTTCATGATGAAGAACTTCAAAAATCTAATCGTTTCTATATTGCTGATGTATCTTATTGTAGTGGAACTATTATAAAAATTGATAAAAATAAACCAAGTAAAATTAATCGAATTGTAGCTAAATGTAGTGTTCGTCCTTTTAATGATTATGTTGAGGAAGATGATTATCATATAGATTTTAGTTATTATAAAAAAGAATGTGCTAAGATTCTATATGGTAAAAATAAGAAAACTGCTGGTATGGTTGCAGTTCAAGGTGATTTATTTGGTGCTATGTCTAATAATAAACATTTAGAGCCTATTGAAAGTCCTGAAGAAGATGGTTTGTTTGAAGTTGATTTTGAAGATGACAATATATCGTTTATTAATCCTGCTAATGACATTCCTATTAACAATACTATCTGGGGTATGTATGGTTTTTCAAGTGAGGAAGAATATAAACGTGCAATAGAAAACGGAGATTATTTACCTTTTTAATAAAATACTAATATGAATGGTGACCTTGTATATCATGAAGTTGACGGTCTTGCAATAGCTGATATTAAACCAGTTAATGTTAAAAATTATAGAATTGGTTTGCGGGTAGCTAAGTTTACAAGAGAGGGAAAGTATATAGTTACTTATGCTTCTACTAAAGATGCTGCTAATGCTCTAACTATTGAGCTAAAAAAAACAAATCCTAAACACGCTTATTACGCTATTGTTAAGGCTTGTACTCCTAAAGGTAATTCTAAAACTGCTTATGGTTATCAATGGAGATATATTAGTCATGATGGTGGTATTGTAAAGCGTGATTGTGATTGATGTGTTATGCACGAATTTGATGAAATTTGTTATGGTAAAACAGTAGAGGAATTACAAAAGGAAATGCTCTTTCAAATGCACTTTGGTAATTGTGAAATGCTAACACAATATATTATGGATTGTATTGAAAGACTTAAACGTGAAAATACTCCTATTGTTTATTGGAGATATTAGAGTATGGATAAGTCCGAAAGACAAGAAATATCTTGTAATAAATGGCGTGATGCCAAAGGTCGAGGTACTCTAAATCTTATAATGAGATTTGGAAAAACACGCGTAGCAGCTATGATTGTTGGTAAGCTGGTTAAAGCTAATCCTAATCGAACAATTATGGCTATCGCTCCAAATGCTGTAACTACTAAAAATCTTGTTGATAATCTTACTGAATTTTGTCCGAAAGAACAATGGATTGATATAATGAGTAGTAATACTCTTATTAATCATGTAAATAAACTTAAAATAGAACGAAAGCTTCCTATTAAAGTTGATTTACTTATTCTTGATGAAGTTCATAAGTTATTACAAGGTGAAACTCTCATAGCTATTAAGAATATAGAGTATAAATTTATTCTATGTCTTACTGGTTCTACATTAAATAAAAATCAGTTATCTATTCTTAATGAATTAGGTGCTCCAGTAATTGATAAAATTACTGAGATTGAAGCTGTATCGCAAGGTTGGATTTCAAATAGTACAGAATATAATTTAGCTATTGAACTTGATGAACATGACAAAATTAGATATGCTAAATATTCTGATATGATTTCTGAAACTCTTGAAACATTTGGTGGATTACATAAAGTGATTAATCAAGAGTTTCGTAATAAAGTTTTTGATAGTGATTTTGCATTAGTTCTTGCATCTTTTACTGGTTATAATTATAAAGATAGAAATGGCAGTAGTACTTTTATTAAACCTACTGTTATTCGTAATATGTTAGCTTCATTAATGGGTTGGACTCGTGATATGCCACTCGATAATGATTATAATAAACGAATTAATAATCTTTGGAATCCCGATAATATTTACGAACGTGCTAAAAAGTTCAAAGACTTTGTTAGACAACGTAATGATATTTTAATTCATAACAGACCTAAAATTAATGCTGTTATTGAAATTCTTAAAACTAATAGCGTTCCTACTATCTGTTTTAATGAATCAATAGCTATGGTTACTGATTTAGCTGATTATTTCAGTAAAGATGGTATTCCTTTTCATAGTGCTATTGAAAGTAGGTATGTAATTAATCCTGAAACTGGTGTTCCATATACTTATAAGAATGGTGAACCTAAACGATTAGGTAAAACATCTCTTAAAAAGTTAGCTATTGAAGGGATTAAGAATGGTACTTATAAATATTTATTTACTGCACAAAGTCTTAACGAGGGTTTAACGATAGAAAATATCGAACAAGTCATAACGACTGGTGGTAGTTGTAATTCTAATACTCACGGACAACGTGTCGCACGAGGTAAGACTTATAATTATATGAACCCTAATAAGAATTGTGTTATTATTAATCTTTACATTGATGATTTCAAAATTGGTGATAAAGATGTTAGGTCAAGGGACAAACAGAAGTTAATCCAGCGTCAGCAAGATTCCGAGAATGTTCCGATATGGGTTAATGATATTAGTGAAATTTTCGGTTAATTTCTTGCTATTTTCTTTGGTGGTACAATTATAATTACTATATTTGCGTATGGATAAACCACAAATGAAGCCAGTCGAAAAGACTGATGAAGATGTGAGTGGTGCTCTTGTTAATACAAGAAGTAAAAATGGAAGTGTTGCTTTAGCTGTTAATCAAATTAATTCATTTGAACAAGCTGAAGCATTAGCAGATTGGATTGCTCAAAGTCCTGTTTTTAATAAAGGATTTAAGGAGCAAGTTCAGAAAGAAGATGGAACGAGTGAACTTGTAGTTAATAAGAGTGCGATTGTTACATGTTTGCTGTTAGGTAATGAACTCGGTTTTACTCCTATGGTAAGTGTTACATTTGGTAAGACACTTGATAGGGAAGCAGCAATCAAAGTTGAACGTGGGCGGTCTATGGGACTTAATCCTATGGCTGCTATGCAAAACATTTACGTTTTTAGTACTTCTCAAGCTGAGATAGTATATACTGGTATTCATGTTGTTAATAAAGTCCTTACGGATGCTGGTATTAAACGTAAGATTCTTGAAGATGGAACTAAACCTTTTTACATATATAGATATTGTAAAAAGGAGCTTGCAAATGAACTTGTCGATTATAACAAAGAAACGAAAGATGATTTTGTTGTAATTAATGATGGTCATACTGCTGATTATATTGATAAACAAGTACAAGAAGGTAAGATTCCAATTATTAGGTATGCTACTCGTCGAGCTCTTGTAGAACTTACTCGTGGTGATGAGAGTATTGCAATACCTTATACTTTACAACAAGCTATTGATGCAGGTTTGTACGTTGGTACTAAATCTGACGGTACTGAAAGTAAAGGTAAAGCTAATTGGAACGCACATCCGGAAACTCATCTTATTAAAATGTCTATCATGCTTGGTGGTAGAATTATTGCAAGTGATAAGCTAAATGGAATTTATGTTGATAGTGAATTACATCAAGCTGTATCTATTGCAAATCGTCAAGCTGAAGATACTGAATTTGAAGAAGTTCCTGTTACAGAATAAAGTAATGCAAATCTATCATTAATCTATCATTCATAAAATATTCATAAATTAAAACAAATTACAATTATGAAAAAGTCTGTTTTTTCTGCTGCTAAACTTGCTGGTCTGACTGCTGTAAACCGTGGTACGAAGTCGTCGAATGATATTCGTCCGGCAATTACTACTGCTCGTGGTATGAATAAGTTTACGATGAATGCTTCGGCTTCTGCACTTATCGGTTGTGGTCATGGCGACCGTGTTGTTATGTTTGCTATGCCTAATGCTGATTCGATTAATGAGCGTTTCTTTATTGCTCTTTCGGCAGGTAGTGAGGGTTGCAAACTTGCAAGTGCTGGTAATACGAAAGGTACTGGTCGTCCTCAGTCGTTTAATTACGCTGGTGTTTGGTCGCAAATGCTTATGCAGGATAAGGATGCTGCTCCCGTAGGTGAGCGTGTTCTTGCTGATAAGGGTCTTATGGAAGAGGTTGAAACTCAGAAAGGCCGTGACGGTAAGATGTGTACTGCTGTTCTTGCTACCAAGCGAGTTGAGTATGGTGTTGAGGAAGTTAAGGACGAGAATGGTGAGTTTATTCCTGTTCAGATTGATGATACCATCTACGAGAAAGTGTATGTGCTGGTAGACCCGAAAGAGGTAACGCTGGAGGACGAGAAGCAGGCAGAGGAACCGCAGCCCGAAACCAAGCCGGAAGCCGAGTTGTAATTGTTAATACCTAAAAGTATTTAACAAATCTATCATTTGCTATCATTATAAAAAGAGGAGTTATTGAATAAGTAGCTCCTCTTTTTAGTCTAATAACTTAAAGTACTTTAATTATTATTATGGCAGACACAAGTAAATCGAAAGTTAGTTCGACAACATTAATGTTTGAAGAAGAGGTTGTTGAACGGAGATTAGCTTTTAAGCCCGACCCTGAGCTTGGTAATCTTTGTATGGGTATGATTAACGATGTTCGTATTGATATTCGTGAAGTACCTCTGCTGGATGATAAAGGTGTCGAAAGTACATGGGAATATGCTGGTTGTAAATTCCCCGTACTTATTATCGAATTTAAGCAGTGTAAAACTGACGCAAATCCGAAAGACCGTTATTATACATTTACTGCTAAGCCGGTTACTACTCTTAATAAGAAAGGCGAACCTGTTGAAGAAAAGACTGTTATTAATATTATTCAGCAGGTATATGGACAGCTTCGTCATATCGCAAATCAGTTTAAGGGTCTTAAAGGTTATCCGGTTAATGCTGGTAAATGTCCGGGACTCGATTATGCTGCTCCTGCAAAGGTTCGTTGTGAACAGTATCTTGCTTTCTTTGAATATTTCAAACATCTCCTTGTTGGTGATGATGAGAAAAATCCTATTTATAAGAATGTGAAACTGTTTATGAAACTTGTTGCAGATTATAACACGCATAAGTTCTTAGCTTTTCCTTCGTTTGTTAATCGTGGATTTGTTGAACGTGTTATTCCCGGTCAAAGTCCGTCGATTGAATTTGAAGCTGGTGAAACAATTCATCTTGCAAAAGATGATACTCCGAAGAATCGTGAAGCTGCCGCAGGTGCTCCTGCTCCCGCTTCCGGTGCTACTGTTGTTTCGTCGGATATTCAGAATATTCTTGATAAGTACTCGAAGTAGTATTTATCATATTACTAAAACAGGAACTTGTAAAGGAGGTAATGGAGGTAAAACTCTATTATCTCCTTCTTTTTTGGGTAATGCTAAAATTAGACTTGTTGTTATACCGTATTTTTGGCCGATTTCCTTTGATTTGACAGACTGTATTTAACAGACGTATATCAGTATAGGTCAGGTAAATACACGCGGCTAGAAACGTTGCCAGTGGGCGTCCAACCCTCTCCCCCACTGGGTAGCGGAGCGCTGGGCGAAGCCCAGCAGCGAAGCCCAGCAAGTTACACTACTGATTACATGAAAGATTTTATACTTAATACACTTGACCAAGTTACAATATTTAGTAAATATTTTGGTATTCCCGAAGATGTAATCCGATTTAACATTAGTAGTCCTAATGATAGAATACGAAATCCTTTAAGAAATGATAAACATCCTTCATTATCTTTTAAGTATTATGGTGATAAATTGATATGTAGAGATTTTGGTGATGGTAGATTTAGAGGTGATATATTTGAAGTTGTAGGTTATATTATTAATAAGAATTGTAAAACAAGTGAAGGGTTTGTGTATATATGTAATGACATAATTCTTCGTTGTTCTGATAAGATTGTTACTAATATTGAATTTAATCGAACTGAACAAGAACATATTAAGAATCAAAATCTTGAAATTACTTTTGATGTTCGTAAACCAAATAAGTTAGATTATATTTATTGGGAACAATATGGTATTAAGAAAAGTAATCTGAATACAAAAGTATTTATTGTTGATAGATATAGACTTAACGAATGGCAAACACCTTATCGTTATAGTGGTACTGACCCTTGTTATGTTTATAATGTTAATCCAAATAAGTATAAACTTTATTTTCCAAAAAGACTTAAAAGTCAAACTAAGTTTATTACTAATAATCGTTGTCCTATTGAGTGTTTACATCAACTTAAACCAACGAATTATATTGCTCTTATAAAAGGTTACAAAGATAAAATACTTTTTGAACAGATTTGTGATGAGAAAGGTATTAATGATATTTTATTCATACCTGCTGCTTCTGAAACTATTGTATTACCTACTGACATCTACAAGTTATTGGTGTCGTACTCTTTAAGCGGAAAGTTATTTACTATTTTCGATACTGATGCTGCTGGAATTAATGCAGCTCATCTACTACAAGGTAGATATAATACTATTCCAATTTATTTTACGAATAATTATAAATCTAAAGACCCATCTGATATGGTTAAAGATTATGGTTATCGTAAAGTATTCCAACATTTTGATAATGTTCTAAAAAAGATTTATTATGGAGATTAAAATCAAAAACTATCTTATCAATACTCTTGATAATGGTAATAAGATTTATCTTTGTCCTATGGATGAAGAAGGTTATACGAGATTAATGAATGATTTTTCTCGTTTATCTGACCAATCAAGTATTAACCGATTTGTGGATAAATATGGTTTCAAACATACACAAATCATTCTTGATGGTGATACTTATATTAGTGCTAATGATAAAGAAACATTAGAAGCTATCAATCCTATTCTTTCGCGTATTCTCCCACATCCTAAAACTATTAAAAATCCTCTTAATAATAAAATTGAAAGGTCGTATAAATGTTTTTGTGCTAAGCCACTTAATCTTACAGATATGACTGAACATAAGACTCCTCTTGAAAGTTGGAATTGTCTTATGATTCGTATTGGAGAACCGCAATATGCTATTGTCATTGAAGAAAAAGTTAAAAAATAAGATATGATTCCTAATGAAATTCTATATAAACGAGATTTAACTGGTGGTTTAGTTCGTTGGTGGGGTCGAGTTGAAAAAGTTATTAATTCTGACGGTACAGTATCTCTACGATTAGCTTATTATTATGGTAAAGTAAATGGTGCTGAAACGTCATCATATTCTCCTGTAATTAAAGCTAAAAGTAAGAAAACTGATAGAGAACAAGCTGAATTTGAACTTAATAGTGTTTATGAAAGACATAAGAAACAAGGTTATAAAAATCTTTCTGATTTAGATATTAGTCCTTTGGATTATCTTACTAATGCAGATGATTTATTTGCAGAAATAGATAAGAGATTACCTAAGTATAACACTGATGCAAATAATTGTGTTAAACCTATGAAAGCACAAAAATTTGCCATTGGTAAGTTTGATTATCCTTGTATTGCTCAACCTAAAATCAATGGTGTTCGAGCAGTTGTTATGCTTGAAGAATTTACACCTACTGATTTATTCAGTCTTGAAGGTTTTGTTCGTGATGATAAACATTATCATACTGTAATTAAAACTAAAGAAGGTCTTACTTATCACGTTTGGCATATTGAGCAACTATTTAATGATTTTTATAATAGTTTTCCTGAATATGCTAACATGGTATTTGATGGTGAGATTTATATTCGTGGTGAGAAAGTAACAACTATTGGTGGAGCTGCTCGTAATCCTAAGAATATATATCATGAAAAACTTCAATTTGTTAATTTTGATTTAAGTATTCCCGATTTAACTAACAGAGAACGTGATAAATTAAGATTTAGTGTTTGGGAAGAATATCGTAGTAAAAAAAGTAGTGTATCTCATAATGTAATGGCTGGTAGAATTTGGGAAAATTTAACTCCTGAAGGTCATGGTATGTGGGATAAATTTAATCTTATTATTCTTAATAGTGATACTATTTATGATGATAATCAAGCGTTAGCTTATATGCAAAAATGTATTGATTGTGGCTTTGAAGGAGCCATAATTAGAGATTTGCATACTGAATATAAATTTGGTTCTCGTCCTGCTACAATGATGAAACTCAAAAAGTTCGATGATGCTGAATTTGAATGTATTGGTGTTGAACACACTGGAAATCCTGATGATAAAGTGGGATTTAATGTTAGATTAGTTCTCAAGAATGATATTAATGATTTAGTATTTAGTTGTACTTTAACTGGTACTGTTAATGAACGATTAGATATTCTTAATAATCCACCTATCGGAAAGTCTGTAACTGTTAAGTTCTATGAAAGAACTAAAAATGGTTTACCTTTCCATGCAAATGTTGTTGGAATTAGAGATTATGAAAAGTGATGAAAAGTGTTGGAACTATTACTGAAATACTTGATTTATTCTATAAAAGAATAGATAATATAAGTATTCATACAAAGCATATTGCTGAAAATGGTAAATATGGTTATGAATTAAAAGATGGTGTTCTTTATCGTAGAGGTAAACAAATTGGTGTTTGTAATAAATTCGTACCGTTTGTTATAAGACTAAACAATATTGAAGACTATCTTTATAGACCACCTGTTAAACTTAAAAATCAAAAGATTCGAGGTAAAATTAATGTAGATATTTATAATATTTGTAGGGAAAATACTAATATTATATATAATGATATTCATTCTATTCTTTCGGCTCTTTGGTATGGTGTAAATCAAAATCTTAATGTTGCAAGACATATTCTTAAACAAGATATTACCAATCAAAGATTTGTTAATGTTGAATATAATCGAATATATTATAATAATGCTCGTAAAGGTTGGCGTTCTGCATTAAAAGATATTTTGATTATTGGTAAAGAACATAATATTGATGTTAATAAAATTATTGATAAAGCTTATACTTTATATAATACTTATGTAGAATATAAAGGTTATAAAAAATTATATAATACATTTGATACAACAATTAATCTTAAAGATAATATTCGTATTACTTTAAGTCCTAAAGAAAATCTTATTATTAGTGGTAAAATTCTTTATTGGCAAACTATTCGTTCCAAAAAGGTTAATATTGCTTATTGTAAGAATTATGCTGAATTTAAGAAACTTTGGAATAATACAATTACTCGAAAGCAACTTAAAGATGTTATTAGAATTAAATTCAATGAATATCTCGACAATCAGAAAGCTATTGAAGAAGCAAAAGCTAAGAAATATCGAGAAGAGCTTGAAGTTCTAATTCAAGAATTTAGAGATTATAAAATTAGTAGTATTCCTTATCAATGGCGACAGTATGGTACTTATGCCGTAATGCGTTATGAATCAACTAATGGAGTTGTTAGACTATGGAATAATGCAGTTATTAAATTAAAAGATTTCACTGATTTTGCTCATTTCTTTGCTGCTTGTGTACAAAATAATATTCAATTAAATCGTAAGACTTGTTACAATTATAAAATTCAATTTGGTGGATATTATATTTGGGAAGTTCAAGCTAACGATTTGTGGAATGTTATGTGGGGTGGTCAGTGTGTTACTATTATGGATGTTATAATTATCTGTAATAGAATAGGAATTAGTCTTGAAGAATATAAAGTAACTCGTAAACAATTATTGTCGCAATTTGAGAAGCGACAGGAGGTGTAACTTGTGTGGCTCCGCCTGCTGGGCTTCGCCCAGCGGCTCCGCTCCCCGGTGGGAGAGGAGGTTGCACGCCCACTTGTCGCGTCTGAACTAATACAATTAAAGCTATGAATGTTGTAGAACCTACAATCGAATTTTGTGATTATTCAGGTCTTGGAAAGATTGAATTAATCGGTAAAGTTTGTACTAAACAAGAAGATAATATCAAACCTGATTCAGCTGAAACTTTTTGTAGAAATAGACTTATTGATGGTCATACTGCTATATTTGAACATGAATATGTTTATTTTAATGTTACTTCAATTCCAAATCGTGTTGTTCGAGAATTTGTTAAATTAAGTCCTTATATTCGTTGGTCTTATCTTGGTAATTATATTGGTTTTTCATATCGGGTATTTCTTGATATTATGAGTAATAGTCGTAAAATGAAAGCTATTTATAATGATATTTATCATCCAAGCGAAGTTAATGATTTGTTTTATAATATGCTTCTTTTGAGTAAGGAGTTTTCTCATTTACTGTTTTATGATAAAGATATTACTGCTAAACTTGAATATGGTATTGATGCAAGTCTTCGAATTGCTTCTGATGCTGAAATACGTGAACGTGCGCCGGAGATTTATAATGTTACTTATAAAATTACAACCGACAGAGGTGTTACTCATGAAGCAGTTCGTCATCGTGAAATGAGTTTTATGCAAGAAAGTACTCGTTGGTGCAACTATGCTAAAGGTAGACTTGGTTATAAATATGGTAAGAATATTAATGTAATTGAGCCGCCGTTTAAGAATGAAGATTCATTAGAGAAATTTTATGATGCTGTTGCTGGTAATGAAGCTGTATATCAAGAATTAACTAATGATGGTGAACCTGCTCAATTAGCTCGTTCGGTTCTTCCTACTGCTACTAAATCAGATATTTATATATCTGGTACTCTCGATATGTGGATTGGTGAACATCTTGAAACTGTTTATCCCAAACTCACTATTGTTGAGAATAAAGGTTTCCTTCCTCTTCGTAATCATAAAGCTGCACATCCTCAAATGATTGAAATTGCTAAAATGATTGCAGAAGATATTACTGTTAGATTCCCTAATGAAACAGGTCGTATTATTAATTATTTTGAATAAACTACTATGGCTAATAATAATTATATATCTCGTTCGAAATTTCAAGAAATATTTGCTAAAGCTCTTAGTAAATGTAATGTTCCACAAGATGAACAATCTAAGTTTTTTGAAGAAGGTAGTACTCTTCAATTAAGAAATCTTGGTATTTGTATTGCTATTACAAATATTATAGATAATATTGTAAAAGAGGAACTTCCTGATTATGATGGTTGTGTTTCTGGTGAAACATTTAATACTATTTATGAGTATAACAAAAAGTATATGTATGAACGAGAGCAGGAGCGAAAGCGAGAAGAAAACGCTTAAAGAACTTCTTATTGAAATTAATAATCGTCACGGTATGACAGATGGTAATTCATATGTTGCTCGTGAAATGGTTAGAATTTATAATAAGTTATTCAAACGTAGTATTATTTTAGCAGTTAAGAAAGAAGCTGCTTTAAGAGTGTTACATGGTCAAGAAGGTAGACAAAATGTATTTGCTAACTTTCCTGAAGAAATAATTAATTAAGATTATATGACTGGTAAATTAATTTTAATCAGTGGTAGAAAAGGTACAGGTAAAACTTATGTTACTGAATACCTTGAAGGTATGCTCGCTGGTAAAGTTGAGATATATCCTATGGCTACAATGCTTAAACGTATTGTAGCTGCTGTTACAAATTGTAGTGTATCTCAATTAGATTCTCATTATTTTAAGTTATCTAAATCTCCGTATATTATTAATCGTTACGGTATTGATGAACAGCTTACATATCGTAAGTGTTTACTTCATTTTGGTAAACTATTAAGATTTGATAATGACAGAGTATTTATTGATGATGTTATAAATAGAATCAAAACTACTCCTTGTGATTATTTTATTATTCCTGATATTCGAGAACAATTTGAATTGAATTGTATTAAAGATTTTGCTCGTCAGAATGAAATTGAATTAACTACAATTCGTGTTCTCCGTAATACTAAAATGGATGATACATCCAGTGATAAAACTGAGTGTGATTTAGAGAATTATACTGGTTGGGATTTTTATCTTGATAATACTGCTGATGGATATGATAGTATTCATAAACAATTAACTTATATCTGTAAAGAGAAAGGTTATAATGTTAAAAAGGGTTATGTTGAACAAAAATTATTTTGACAATTTATGAGTAATTTATTTGGTATTGCGCAAAAATATGATTATCTTGTTTCGCAGATAGAAGAGAATGATGGCGAGATAACGGAAGAAATTGCAGAAGAATTAGCTATTGCTGAAAGTGAACTTGAAGATAAACTTCGTGCTTATCGACAAATAATTGATGCTCAAAAAGCTAATATTGCTTATAATAAGGATGAGATTAAACGACTTCGTGATAGGAATGCAAGTTTTGATAAAATAGCTGGTAGACTTAAATCTTCAGTTGTTGATGCTTTACATATATTTGGACAAGTTGGTAAATCTGGTAATTATAGTCTTGAATTCCCTGATTTTACTGTTTATACAAAAGAGTCGGAAAGTGTTTCACTTAATGAAAATGCTTTAGACCCTATTATTACTTCATTGCTTCATATAACAGAAGCACCTCTTCTGCCAGAAGATAATATTTTCGTTGAGAAACATAAAGAAGAATTAGATAAGATTGCTTCTATTAGTATTACAGTTGATGTTCCTATTAGCTTAGCAAAAGAGGTAGGTAGATATATTCATGATAAATTAGGTGATGATTATATTTATACTGTTAAATTTGATAAGAAAGCTATTAAGGAGCTTGATAATTGGGCTAAGGCATCTAATGAATCTGACGAAGATATTGCTCGTGCTGAACGAATAGCTCATGTCATGGATAAAATTGATATGGAGATTGTTACGTCTGAAACTGCTATATATAAGTAGTCTATCATTAAACAAATTAAAATTAATTAAGCTATGAGTAAAAAGTATTTGATTACAAAAGTAATCGCTGGTGAGAAACAATGTTTTCTTAAAAATGTAACCAAAGATGGTGGAGAGTGAATTAATGATCATAATGAAGCTCTTACATTTTTGAATCTTAAAGATGCTGAAAATGAGAAAGAACTTCTGTTTAGCAAACTTGGTGCTGAACATGAGGATATTTCTCATATTCGTATTATTGAATTGTAATATAAACTAACTAATTTAATTATGGCTGCGAATATTGAATTTAATTCTAATAGAAATACTTATTCATTCTATTCGTTGAAAGATGTTCCTTGGCATGGTCTTGGAACTGTCGTTGAAGAAGCTAAAACTCCAGACGAAATCATTCGTATTGCTAATATGGATTATGAAGTAGCTTTAGCTCCGATGTTTGCAAGTTTTATTCCTGCTGAAGCTAAACATATAGTGAAAGAAGATAATCACTATGCTTGTCATATGTCCAATGGTGATGTTGTCATTATTCCGGAAAAAGGTGCTCGCGTAAGTAATGTATATGCTACATATCGTAAAGATAATTATAAAATTCTTGGTACTGTTGGTAGTAGGTATGAACCTGTTAAGAATACAGAAGCTATGGATTTTATATATCAAGTTTGTAAAAGTCAAATGGTAATTAATCCAAAAGATGTTATCATTCAGACTGCTGGTGTTTTAGGTATTGGTGAACGAATTTTTGTTACTGCTAAACTTCCTACTTATGAGATTGCAAAAGATGAAATGGAGAAATATATCCTTTTCACTACAAGTCATGATGGAAGTAGTAGTGTTCAAGCTTGTTTTACTGATATTCGTGTTGTATGTAACAATACATTGAATGCTGCTTTGGATTATTGTAAGAATATGGTTCGATTCAAGCATACTAAAAATGTTAAAGCTAATTTAGCAATAGGTGCTCAAATGATGCGTGACACTCTTAAATATTCTGAACAAGCTAAGCTGATTCTTGAAGCTGCTGAGAATATTAAGATTAATGATGATGTGATGATTGATTATATCACGGATTTAATTTGTGATGCTAATCAGAAAGAATTTATTGCTAAATGCGGTGGTATCGGTAAAATTCCTTATGAGAATGATGTTATTTCTACTCGTAAAAAGAATCAGTTACATGCTATGATTAATTATATTGAACGTGGCCCCGGACAAGATAGTCATCGTGGTACAATGCTTTGGCTTTATAACGGTGTTACTTCATATATTAATAACGGAATTGAATATAAAGATAATCTCAATAAATTCGATTCTATTACGCAGGGTAATTCTTTCAAACTCGGTCAGACAGCCTTTAATAAATTAGTTCAACGTTTAAGTGCCTAAATGATTACAGAAGTAGTTATATATTCTGATGGTACTGTAAATAGCTTCGATTCTGATAATTGTCAAATTCCAAGTGCTTCTGGTAGTTGGGAAATTATTCCTTTGCTTGCAAGTTGGGCTTTAGCTCAATATCCAAGTCAATTACCTGAAGAATGTAGAATGACTAATGTCAAATGTTTTATTGGTGTTAGAAAGAAAGGAGGTGACGATAGAATGCCAATTCCTATACGTCATCTCCTTAAAATGGCAAAATATATTGGAGAAGAAGGGTATAATATTCGTACCGCAGATGTAAGTAAAATTCCACAATCTGAAGAATAAGATAGCATGAAAGAAAGTCTTATAGGATTGTATGTCGATAACACGGAAGTTCCAGAGTATAAAAGTACTGGAGCTTCCGGTTTCGATTTACGAGCTAAGTTTAATCCTAAAATTCCGTGGTTTGATAAAAACATTATTGGTAGGATATTAAATCACGATAAAGATGTCACAGCTTATCTTTATGATAATTGCTATGATGGTCTTGAATGGGTTATTGATTTTAACGTATTAGATAAATCTATTCGTCATGCAGTAAATCAGCCAGTTGAAGGAAAAACTCTTCTGGAATATATGACGGTAGATAATATTGACAAAGTTAATATCATTCTCCCATATAAAACTGTTAAATTTGAAACTAATATTTATACTGAAATACCTGAAGAAGATGAAATGCAAATTCGTCCTCGTAGTGGTATTTCAAGTAGTACTCTATTAGATGTTAAATTTGGTACTGTGGACAATGACTGGCGTGGTAACAGTGGAATCATAGTACAAAATCCTACACCTTTTAGTTATATTATTATTCCTAATAGTAGACTTGCACAAGGTGTAATTGTTGAAAAGAAACGTGCAGTATTTGATATTAAATCTTCTAAAGATGAACTGAGCAAAACTGAACGTGGTGAAAATGGTTTTGGTAAAAGTGGTCTAATATAATAAATCGAAATAAGATGTTTAATAAATCAGATATTTTACAAGATGAGCGTTATTATATCGGTGTTAAACTGATTAAAGCTCGTCCAGCTTATAGGATTAATGGTAATGAGATAGTTTATGACTTAAATCGTGCTCGTAATCCTAATGATGTTATTGAAGAAGGTTATGAAGTTATTTATTCTGATAACTATAAATCTTTCTCACCAAAAGATGTATTTGAAAAGGCTTATTATATGATTTTAAGTCCTAACAAAATTCAAGAAGGTGATGTACTTAATTTCATAAAAGAAGGTTATTCTTTACGTCTTGGTGAAAAGACAACAGTTGTTTGCGATACTACTCTAACTGGATTCGATACTATCGGTATAGCTGCTTGTGTAAACCCTTCAACTTATGACCATGATATGGGATGTGGTGTAGCTCGTCGTGATATTAAAGATAAAATCTGGGGACATCTGGGTTTTGTGCTTCAATGGGCTATTAATGGTCTTAAAAAGTAGTTTATGATTAAGCAACTAAATGTAAAGAAAAATGTTAGATTATTAGGTGTCCAATGGGATGGTGCTAATATCTCAGAATGTGTTGGTTTTTGTAGATATTGTCATTTTTCCGATGGTTGGATGTTTATTATGTTTAGAGAGAATATAATTCGACTTAATAAAGGAGATTGGATTATTGCTTTAACTGATAAAGAATTTACTGTTATTAATAATGAAACATATCAATATCTTTTTGATAAACCGAAAGATGTTGAAAACGGTGGCGAATAAACGCGACAAGTGGGCGTGCAACCTCCTGCCCCACCGGGTCAGCGAAGCCCGAAGGGCTGAGCTATCAATGTTACAACTTTAATTGCTACTATAATTGTTGTTATTATTAATAACGATATTACTAACATAATAAGTAATACAGACAGACCGTCAGAGTGCCTATTTTCAGGCGTTCTGACGGTCTTTTTTTTGTCAGTTAGACAAATGTATCATCGACAAAAGATAATGCCCGTAGCAGGCTGGAAAGCACCACCACGGGCAAATATCCGGTGTTTACTTTATTGAACTATTCGTCCTCGTAGTTATCGCTGTCTTTCGGACTAATCATATCTCTAAAACCAGTAAATGTAATACCAAAAGGATTATACATATTGTAATAAGACATAGTAGCACCGAGATTATTAAACTTATTAATTTGACGAAGAATAGGAACAGCTTGACGTAATGCAACTGCACGTTTATCTTGTCCCTTATAAATACCTCTATCATAAATAAGTTCATCATCATCAACCCAAAGACCTTGAATAGTAAGATTAACAAGTTTATATGCAGATTGTAAAGTTTTCTGACCAGCAAACAAACTATTTGCAGTTTGTTCTATTGTAGCCATCCAACCAAATACTGGCATAGGTTCAATCATTTGTTGATAATAAGTTGTTGCAGCATACATAACGTGCTGATACAAAATATTATCTTCGTCATCATCATCTTTCTTAAATGCACCAAGTGTCATAGCAGCAAGAACACTGAAAGCTAAAGCACCCATTAAACGAGCAAATTTCATAGTTGCTATCTGTTCATTTAAAGGAAGAGTATTATAATAAAATCCTACATTAAGTAACCAACTTGATACACCTTTGAAGAAATTACTAATACCTTTCATATAGTCGATAACAGTATTGTTATCATTAAGACTATCTTTGAAGGCTTGACTACCACTTCTAAACATATCAAACATAGGATTAAATACAGGAACTTCATAAGAACCTAATTGTTCATTATAAAATATACGACCGAAACGACGACCGAAATAACGAACAAAGTTAGGACGAACCCATTTCTTAAATTGCATTAACAAATCACCAAAAGCAGCATCTTGTAAACTATTTCTGTCTACACGATTGTAAATACCATGTAATGATTGGTTAATAGCTTTAACTCGACCACGGAACTCCGAAAGAGTTTCTTCTGTAAGACCACTTTCAGGATTAAAACTCAAACGGCCATCTTCAAGTTTAAGTTCCGAACGAAGAGTATTGTATTTATCAAAAGCTTCACGTTGAGCTTTTTTATCAGTCTTTCGAGAATCAACAATTTTCTTACGTTGTTCATCAGAAAGTAAATTATAATATGATTTAAGATATTGAGAAGCATAATCGTGATTCCATAAATACTCTTTTGAAGTACGTTTTTCCTCACGAGCTATTTCAGCATCTAAATCTTCTTTGAAAATAAGATATTTATCATATTGTTCATTAGTAAGAACATCTTGTAATAACTTTTCAAGATTATCATTATAAAAATCATTGAAAGCCATAATCTTACCACCAACTACTCGATGAGATTGTGTAGCAGCAAGTAACATACCAAACTGCATAATGAACTCACCCATGTTATTAGGAGCATAACCAACAGTATCAACCATTCGCATAGCTTTAATCCAATAGGAAGTTCCAGTATCAGAAGATGTTACATCACGAGTATCTTGATAAATATCATCAAAATCTTTAATGATTGCTACAAGCACATCGTCAGTTCTTGTCGAATTAATATCGCGTAAGAAATGAGGAATAGTCTTAATAACATCACGCAGACCTGATTTCATAATATCTTTGCTTTCAACAAAGTTATTAACAGTAGATTCAACTATCATATCAGTAACACCTTTAAGAATATTAGTGATACCAGCAGTATAGTTGAGATACATAAAAGTCATAGAAGTATAACGTAATAATGCACCAGCCGAAACATCAAGAGCACTATTATATTTACTAAAATTAAAAATACGACGTTCCATGTTATTTAACTGTTCATTCGCATTTTTAATAATATCACGAGGTGCTACACCAGAAGTTCCACGTTCGTTCATTAAATATTTCGTAAGCTGATAATCAGTTTCAAAATTATTAATTGCACGAAGATTATAAAGTTCTTGTGTAAAACCTTTCATTACATCAACAATATCATAAGACATTACCTTAGCTTTATACTTTTTATTTTCAAGCATTACAGCATCGTTATAATGTCTAATCTCACGAAGAGTTGAAGGTTTAACTGTAACAGGAAGTTTGTTATTTTTATCAAACCATTCACTAAACAATTCTACGATTCGAGCTTCGTATTCAGTATAACTTTCAGATTTGTATTTTTTACGAATATCAAATACAGGAATATGTTTAGGAACTTGTAAGGTTTGAGCTTTTGTAACAAATCGTTTAGTACCATCGATGTCAGTATAATACCTATCTTTATGAATCATAGGAATACTAACAAATTGTTTAGCAGATTGACCTAATGTAGCTTGAGGAATAAAAGGCATTACCTCATCCCATCTACCATAATAGTTAATCCAATTACCGTCATATTCACGAATAGTTCGTTGAATAAGATTACGAATAGTATTAAGTAGTTTTTGTTCTTTATCATTTAAAGCTGCATATTCATCTGATACCGGAGTATTACCAAAATCAAGTTTATAAAGAACGTTTTCACGCTTACCACTAATATCAGTGATAAGACTAAGTTCAATAAGGTCGTGAGTTTGTAAATAAACAAGTTTTTCACGATTACTTAATTCAGTAAGTTCAGCGAGATGTTTAGCTGCTTCAATATCACTTAATGGAACAATGTTCCAAGTATGATTTTCGTTATATTTCTTTATAATATCATCAATGATTTCGAGAGTTTTTTCAGCAGTAGCTCTTGTAACAAATCCACTGTCAGTATAAAGATTCTTATAAATAGCATCACGAATATCTTTTCGTAAAGTACCAGTCGAATCTCCAAGACCTTCAGTTTTATAACTACCGATTAAATCTCCATATTCATTAATGAATTTGTGCATTAACTTTTCACGAACACGAGCATTTTTAGAAAGTCCCGGTTGGAACTCTTCAAGTGCACTTTCAAGTTCATCATTAATGCGTTGAGCTGCTTTCTTAGCTTTATAATTAGCTTCATCCCATGCTTTACCAGTAATATCAATTAGAGTGATACCAGTTGTAAAAGCAGAATCAAGCCAAAGTTGTGTTTTATTAATATCTTTATTAAGTTCAAATAACAAATGTTGAATTTCTAACCATTCATCTTCTGTTATTTCAACACTATTAGCATCAAATCCTTCAAGACTACCATTATGTGAAGCAAGATATTCTTTAATCTTACTAAATGCAGTAGTATATTTAGGATTACGACTCTTATCAATTACAACCCAAGTTACTACATCTTTAACAGATTGAATAACATTAGACCGTATTCCAGCAACTTTTGTTGCAAGAGATTTAAGTCGAGCTATATTATTATTTAATTCACCAAATTCCTTAGTAAATAATTCTTTACCTTCTTCACTTTCAGCATCATAAACTGTATCTTGAATTTTGATTTCTTCAAGTGTAAGATATGGACTAAAATGAGAAGCAAGTTTTAACATCATTACAAGTCTATCTTTGTAATCAAGAGCCGCACCATAATTTGAACGAATCTCTTCATAATTCAAATCTTTAGTAATAGCCCATAATTGCTTGATAGCATCATAAACAGAACTACTTAAATTAGCCAAACGACTATAAGTAGCTTTCATTGCAGCAATATCTCGTTCTTCAAGAGCACTTTGAATACCACCTTCAAAACTTTCATCGTCGAAGGACTTTAAGATATTCATAAATTCCTCACGATTTCCAACATTGTTATTATTCAAAAATTTCTGGATTCTATCCATAATTTTCAAAGTTTCAATAGCAATATTAGAATCGACAACAAGAGAATTTCGTAAACCATCTCTTGTAGGAACGTCAGCATGAATAACACGAGAATATAATTTTTCATTATCACCATAAATATTAATATTCCTACGAGGAACATCAATATATGTTTCTGCAACTATTCGACCAACACCATCATTTAAGACAGTACTAACCGAAGTCATAATAGGATTAATTTTATAAAGATTACTAATAAAGGTTTTTGTCCAATCATCCAAATAATTGAAATCTCTATTAGCATCAATCAGAACATCACCGTTAATATAAAGATTACCATTCTTTAACATAGGAGCTACACGAAGAGCTTCTTCGTAAGCAGATTTGTTATAATCTACTTGAATTGCAGATTTATGATAACCCTTATAAAAAGAATGAGTTGCTTGTGTAGTAATAAAAATAGATGAAGCAGAAGATTCTAATTCATTATAAATAACATCACTTGCAGAAGAATGTGTATGTTCAACATTGATGAATGTAGGAGTAGTAACTTCAATTGAATTTAATACTTCAAAATCTGTATCAGATACAGAAGCAACATCAGTATCAATTACATCTTCAGTTTCAACATCAATAGTGCTATCAACAGCATCTTCTGTTTCAATCATATTAGCATCATTGAAATATGAATTTTCATCCATTTGGACTGATTCATTATCATCAATAGCTAACATGAATTTATGAATAGCATCAGAATCTATAATAACCGATAACCTATCAGTTATAATAGTTTCACCATCTTTTTGAACTTGTGCCATCATACCTTCTTGATAAGTAGGTATAATACTAATATCACCAGTCATTAAAGATGCTTCATTACGAAGTAAAGGATTAACAGGTAAGAATACATAAATCTGTTTCAACGGACTATTTGTATTTGTAGGAATTGCATATCGTTTGTATACACGATTCTTACTACGAGTAATCCTTTCAGTTACATATTCTGCATTAGCATATTCAGAATTAATTAATCGAGCTTCAGTTTCAATATAGAAATTCTGAGTATTACCATTCTCATCAATATAAGAACCAGTACCAACATTTTCGCCGTTAGCATTTTGAACATAACCAATAGTAGCTTTATTCTTATTTGCTTCCCAACGATAACGTTTTTGTATATCACTTAATAATACTGGATTCATATCTGATTTCATACGAGATATTAAACTCATAACAGGTGTAATATCTACGTTTCCATCAAATACAGCTTTTTCAGCATTTCTTAAGTTTTCTGCATAATTACCAAGATTAACAGAAGGGTCAGGATAATGAACTTCACGACATAAAGCATCATATTCTGTATTAGGTCGATTAGTACTTATAAGTTCAATCGGAATATATTTTGAAACATTATAAGCATAATTAAAACCTTCTGTAACATAAGTATAAACTAATAATTGACGTATCGTATGAGCAATATAAGGAATCTTACTATCCCACATACGAAGAATACTATCAGTCATATTAGACCAAGAATTGACATCATTATCATCACGTTGGATTCTAATAACATCATAAGGTACAGAACGATTATTCTTACGAACTGTTAAATATTTAAATATGTTATCGCCTCTAAATTCAGGTGATTTCTCAATATAATCTCTTAATGTACTATCTTTTTGAATAAATTGAATTTGTTGAGCAAGTGAAAGTTTAGTGTATTGAGTAAAACTTTCAGGTGTATAACCATCTTTAACAGTATTCAAAAGAGTCTTAAAGATAAGTTTTTGTTCTTTAAGTTGTTCCTCTGTATGAATACCTAATGTAGTAAGAACTTCCGGAGTATTATCAGGTGTTAAAATAGGAAGAACTTTAACAAGTCCATTATCTAATCCACCGTTAATACTTACGAGATAGTTCATAATACTATCAGTAACATATTTATAAGTAGATTCATCAATCGAATTTTTACGTTGAAGTATCTGACCTAAAATCGTATTAGCAATATGATGATTTCGAGTAATGAAAACATCACCGAAACCATTAGCCATTAACCAATGTGCATACTGATAACGAGCTTGAATTACTCCGTAAGCACTTTGATTTTCAGTATCATTAAATTTGTTGCCATCAAGATAACCTTCAAATGAACCAACAAATATACTTTCAATAATGTCTTTACCATTATCAAGAATTACCTTATTAGGAGTTTCATATCCAACAGCTAAATCCTCAATAAGTTCACGACGTGTCATAATATCATTTCGTTTCGGAAGTTCCGAACGAAATAGTTTCATATCAGAATAAGTAATCGCAGCAAGAGGATTACCTTTAACATCTTTTGGTTTATAATGCCGTCTAAAAGCATCAGAACTTTCACGAGTAAAAGCAGCTTTAATCGCATCTATTGCTTTAGGATTACCAGCATTTTCTTCGACATATTCATCAATAAATCGAAGTGTTTGATTATACTTATCATTTACAAGTTCTTTTAAAGCTTTTACTGGATAATAATATTCAGCAAGTTTACGTTCTTTTTGGTCAGCTTTAAAGAAACTATCAACCCTACTTTCACTTTTAAGCATAAAGTTAAGGTCAATCAAATTAGTAGCAATTTCATTATATTCAACAAAATTACCAAGAACGCTAATCTGACGTAATAACCAATCTGCTGTACGATTATTACGATTTTTAATATTATCTAATAATTCTTCAGTAGTTTGATAACCATATTTACCACTGATTTCATTAATAGTTATATTCGGTAATTTATCTTTCAATTCATTAAGCTGTCCAACAGTAAGAGTTTTAGTTTTACTTTTACCACTTGCGACAGTCATTATAACATCATGCGATTCAACCGGAGTAATTTCTTTTTTAACAATTAAATCAGCATAAATCTTAGCAAGTTCTACGCTATAATCAGAACGAATTGCTTCGACAGCATCAAGAATTGTAAAATTACCACGACTTAATGATTGAACTTCCATTCTATTAACTGCTTCAACAATAGCAGGTTGATGAATGAAGGCATCCTCATTAGTGAATCTATTAGCTTTACCATTATAAAGTTCAATAGTAACACCAGACGATATAACACGAGCTACACTTAAAGTATGAACATTAAGATTAAATCCAAGTCCAGCTTTAAGAACATCAAGAATACCAGAAGTAAACTGATTCATTTGAAGTTCAACTCGTTCACCACTAATATCCAAATGTTCATTAAGTGCATCATTATTAATCCAAACATCATTAACCCAAAGGGCATTTTCTTTCGGCAATAATTGGATATTTTCAGTACCATATCGTTTAGCTAAAAATTCTTTATATTTACTTGTTAATCGAGGTACACCTTTATCACTTATAGTGTACATTTCACCTCTATCAGCAAAACCCTTAGGTATCGGTAAAGAATTAAGACTAATCTTACGACGAATACCTTTAAGTAGTCTACCATGTAAAGTAGAAATTGTTGCGATTAAAGTATCGAAATTAACAGAATGACCTTTAAGAACTGTTGAACCCATACTCATATTATTAAGAGTAATCTTATCCATAAGATTATTAGGATTCAAAGTTTTAAGAGTATAATTCCAAAGAGCATTGTCACGGTCAGATACAGCTTGAATTTCAGCCATACCATTGGGTTTATTTACTTCTTCAGCATGATTTGGATTAGAAAGAACAGCTGTAATAATATCAATCAAATGATTATCACGAGCTTCTCTACTATTCAATTCATAAATACTCTCGTTTTGAACAAAGTCTTTTGTAAAAGCATTAAATGCTTTATCAATATTACTTTGAATAGTACTTAAATGAGGAACGATAGTTTTATCAGTATCCTCAACGAGATATTGAAATTTTGATTTGATAGTATCAAAATTACTAATTGTATCAGGAGAAATATCAATAGTAGCTAACTGACTATTAACATTCTTAACAAACTTAATTAAATCATTAATTGCTTTATGAGCACGAATTAATAAGTCCGAAGTATAAGCACGTTGAGTTTGAGTGTAATTACCAAAATCTTCAGTAACACCATCTCGTTTATTCGCAAGATATTCTCGAACTAAACTATTTACATCACCGTAATTCTTTGCAAATCCATACTGTAAATTATGCAGAATAGATTTAAGGATTTTAGTATATTCCGGATTACTTTTAACATCTTGCAAATCCTCTTTAATTAATTCAATTATATTATTAAGAGGAGATTGATTTGCATTAGTAGGTACTAAATTAGGATTATAATACCAGCTAATCCACTTAACAATAGCATTAAAATTATGACTTGTTAAATTAGTAAATTCTTGTGGAGTAGTAGCTAATTCGATGTACTTTTGCTTAAATACCGATCGTGTGAATTTACCCCCTATTTGGGCCTGCGAGGCATCAAATTTCGACTTAAATTCGACAGGTATATATTTGTCTTGCTCAAAAATTACATTGCGATAGTAGGCGTAAATCGAGTCAATATCAAAGTCCCAGCCAGTACGAGTAATAAGACTTTGTGGAAATATAGCTTGTGTAGCATTATTATTAAGAAAACCAATAACTTCAAATACAACTATTGATTGTTTACCCTCGGTAGGAATACGAATGCCTATCATCCGACGAGCTTCAACATCAAGTTTGTCAATATCAACAGTTATAATATCCTTAGTTGTACCATCTTCATTAGTAATAGTTTTAACAGTACCAATATTTTTATAGAAATCCATTTTCCACGGATTAACTATAACTTCTGCATAATGGTAATTTCCATCCTCACGATATTCAGCTTGTAATTCAAGACTTCTACCAGTTCGTTTACATTCTTCAATAAAACTTGAAGCGTATGTAATAGAACCATTAGCAACAAGTTCATCAATAATTTTATTGTAAAGTTCTTTATCAGAATAGAACTCATTATGTTTAATTAATTCATTACTTGCAGTAAATATGTCAGCTCGAATAGGAGCATGGAATCCGGGAAGATATTTATTAATAACTTGTTTACTTAACATAGAAGCAAGTATCTTCTCTAACTTACCTTTAATAACAGGATAAGATAAAGGCATAATAGGAAGACCATCTTCTTTAATTTCAAGAGCTTTTCGAATAGTTATAGCATCAACATCATCCGATATAATTTCTTGAAAACGATTAACAAGTTTATTTATATCAATTTGAATAGCACCACGAGCATCAGTTCGAATTTCACCATTCTCATCAATACCACCAATATCGTAAAGTAATTGCATAGCATCTTCACGAATATTAGTAGCTAATGTTTTTTGAAATTCATCAAAAAGCTCTTTACCAGTAACATCTTTACCGTCTAATTTATAGATAGCATTATTCCAATCAAGACCTTCCATAATCTGCTTAACCAACTGACCACCTAAAATAGTAGTTTCATCAAGCAAATTAGCTTTAATATCTTGTTGAATAACAAAATCACTATTTCGCATATAAAGAATAGACCTATCATCTACTCGATTTAGTGCTTCAATATCAAGACCACCTTGGTCATTATGAATTTTAACTGGTGTAATACCAGATACTTTAACAGCAGAAATAGGACTAACTTGGTCAATATTATTTTGAATCATCCAATCATATAATTGACCAATAGCACTACCTCGTGTCATACTTTCAAAAAGAACAACAGTTGAGTCTTTTATTTGAACACTATCTACTTCATCAGCAAATATATCAACTTCATTACCAGTTACAGCCGGAGCATGATAAAAATCACCACGGCGACGACGAGTTGTACCAAACAATTTAACTTGTTCTACAACCTTAGCGTAAGATGTAGGATTAAATGTTTTAGTTGGGTCTTGTAAATCAGTAATATATTGATACAAAGGTTCGCTCGGATTCCAACGACCAGTAGCTTTCAAAAGTTTAATAAGACCTACATCAGTCATAATAGACTGAGAGTCATTGATAGTAGCAGTAGCACGATAAGCATCCAAAATAGCTTCATTTTGAATACCCATTTTATCAAGAATATTACTATTGAAATTCATATCTTCCATAACAACAACCTTACGAGGAGTATCGTTATGAATTGAATCAATAGAATTAAGACCATTCTTAATAACTTGTGCTACACGTTTATTGAGGTCTACTGTATCTTTATATTCTTCAATATCACCATTAAATATAGCGTTCATACTATGATTATAGATAGTATGATTAAGTAATACTTTAAGTAAACTTAATCGAACACCATCATTATCCATAATATCATAAGTAGCAAGAACGTGCTGACGAGCGCTATTTAACAAACTTTCTTTCTTTAATGTAGGGATAGTATCAAGAGTATATTCTTTACCATCAGCTTTGCGACGTTTAATCCAATCATTAGCTTTCTGATTATATACTTCTTGAACTAAATCTGCTAAATAACTATCGAAAGTAGTAACGACACTTGTATCAGTTTTGATATTAGTATCGTAAATACTTTTAGCAATATTTTCAAAACTATCAACAGCAGTTGTAGCATTCCAACGAATGTAAGCAGTTACGAAATCACGAATATTACCAGTATTAGCAACAAGATTTTCATCGTAAGGTTCATTACGAACTTGTGCAATCATATTACGATAAACTTCTGCAACATCTACATTATTTATCTTTGCAATATGAGCAGGTAATGTGATATTCTTACCATTCTCAATATAAGTAATATTCAAGAACTGAAACGCCTTACCAGTCGGAATACCTTTTGCATCATAAATAGCTCTACCATTCCAATACTTTCGATTATGACGAGTTTTCATTTGAGCAAGATTCTCGTCACTATTATCTCTTAATTGAAATATAATTTGCCCAAAAGTATTAAACTTAAAAATATCACTATTTACAATCTTTTCGATAGAATGAAAAACATTGGATTCTTCATTTATCGGATTATCTGTTATACGAACAAACTTATTTCGTGCAACAAGATTATCTAAATATTCAGTTACATAAGAATATATACGAGGAGCATGAGTAGCTAACCTACTACTAATACCATTCATCGGAAGATAAATATTTAATCCACGAGAAATAGCATCATTAATAAAAGGAACTACTCGACTTTCAAAATCTTTTACATAGGCATCATAATCTGCATCAGTAAAATAATCTGTTGTCGTAGGTTTATTCGGAGTAATATTCTCACCCTTAAAACCATCAATTTCGATAGTATTTTTAAGACCTCGAATAGATTCTTGTCCAGATGTTGCAGGAGCACCTATCGCACGACTTTTAGTATTACCTGAGAAGATAAATACCGATTTAGGATGTGCTGCAACAGCCGCAGGTGTATAATTAGAACCAAAAGTCTTAACATGAATTGAAGTACGAGGTTTAGAAGAATCTTTAATAAATAAATCATCAACCTCAAGTCGTTTAGTAGTCATCATATAACTACGAGGACTATCAGATGTTAAAAATACATATTGACCAAGCATATTAAGAATAACCTCGGTATATGTATAAAGAGCGCCTTGTACCTCACGATATTTCAGACCTTTATTTCCAATCTTAACACCATTAAATGCAGATAGTGCAAATTGATAACGACGTTCAACATCAGAAATAAATGCAGGATTTACTTCGTATTCACCAATACTATTTTTAGTGAATATACCAAGACCAGTCTTTTCATCATAAATAAGAATATTATCTTCTGCACCCGAAGCAGTTAAAGTTGGGTCATTAAGATAATCCTTAAATATATGTTTAATATATTCAGTATTTACACCAGTACGAGTAACAAATCCACGAAGGAATTTTGTAAGCATACTATCATACTGAGGTGAATAATTAAGTTTACCTTGAACATCAAGATAACTCATATTTGTAAAACTGTTAAAATCATAAGTAGCAATTTGTGCTAATGAATATAAATATCCATTAATATTATGTGCAGGAATTTCTTTGCCACGATATGTATTAACCCGATGTTTAGTATCATTAACTACATTTTCAAGAAGAGAATTAACTCTTGAATATACTTCATTTGCATTATCATTTGCATTATAATATTGAGTAAGAGCATCACGAGTAATTGCTAATCCTAAGTAATTAATTACAGACATCTGTTTATCTAACAGAGCTGCTTTATCAATCTTACTACGTCTTGAAATAGGTTCAAAAATACGTTTAGATTTAGGATTAGTATAAAGTACATCATTCAGATTATTATATAATCCAAATTCAATATTTGTACTTAAAATACTTTCAAATCTATCAATATATGTTTTAACACCAAATGATTCTCGATTATTCTGATAAATCGTAGCATTATTACCACCTTCTAATGCCATAATATTTACAGGAATAACAGCAAGTTTAATTCCAGAAATATAAGCATTTACAAAAGAATTATCATAATCAGAAGCAGCAGAACCATCATCTTCAAATACTCGTTGGAATATTTCAAGAATAGGAGTAAACTCATCATTTATAGCTGCAAGTTGTTGCAATCTATTATATACATCTTGAGGTTGAATATCGTAAAGATGTGCCTCAATAAGTTTATTCCATAAAACATTAATATCAATAGGAGCAGGAATGTATGCTTTATTAGCAGTTCTATTTTTGAAATTACTCGAACCTACAAGAAGAGCTATTTGAGCTTTAACATGAGATGCTAACGTATTCTTTCTATCAATACGTTCTTTTTGTAAATCATCCCACATTACTTCAATATCTTCAATAGCATCACGTTGTCCTTCTTCTGTACTTTCATCATCGACAATCCGATTATTTTGATAAGCACGCTTACGATTAATACCATAGTTCTTATCAATATAATCAAGAAAATAATTAAAGATTTGACTATTACCTTTATTCAAATCAGTAAGTACATTTGCTACAAAAATATCGTTGAATCTTGTAGGAATAAAATTAGGTCGAGCTTTATACTCTTCAAGTTCTTTATTAAACTCAGCAAGAATTAAAGCCTTAAATCCACTACGAGAAACATCTCGATAATTAGCTCCAAAACGAGCTTGTCTTTGTTCCGCAGTAAGACCTTTTAACTTAAAGTAAGCAGCAGTTAAAACACGAGCCATATAGGCATAATCCATCTCATCAAATGTAGCAGTATTTACAATAGACGGATTAAAAGCGTGTTTAATATCAAGACCTAATGCGTTACCAAGAGATTCAAAATCTTTACGAATATCTTCACTATAAGTTTCATCTGTCGAAAGAGCAGCTAATACAGATTCTAATTTAAGTTCTCCACTTGTATAAACGGGATAACCCGTAGCTCCATAAGGAGTACGGGCATCCGCTTCTGCATATAAAAACGCTGTAAGAATACGACGCTTAAAAGCATTTTCTAATGATACATCAGCATTATCTTCAGCATAACCTCTAATATTATTATAATCTTTAATAGTAGGTAAAACACCTTTTTCCATTAAAGATGTAATAATATCTTCAATAGGCTTAGTCTTAAAAGACTTCATTTGATGATAAAGACCAGATTTCTCAAGTCTTCCATCAGCAGTTAAACGATAAGGTTCAGGACTACATTGCGCATTCATAAACTAACAAATTTTGTTATTATTGTCATCAATATATTTATCAATAAATTCGATTACATATTCACCGTTTGAAGATACAACATTTTTCTGATTATTCAAAACATTTTCAGAACTATTTGAAAAAACCTGACCAGTGGGCGTCAAACCCACTCCCCCACCGGGTATTACTATGTTCGGGCCAATATCAGAAACATCAATACTATTAAGTATTTCAGAATTATTGTCATCAAACGTAATTTCACTGTCATCATCAAGAAAATCTAATTCAGCTTGAGCTGCTCTTTGATTTTCTGTCAGAGGTACATCAGGCGTTTTAATAAGTTCTGTAACTGATAAATTATCATGTGTTGCATCGTTTGTAACATTAGTTTGATTAGTTGTAACTGAGGTTGGCTCCGCTGCTGGGCTTCGCCCAGCGCTCCGCTCCCCGGTGGGAGAGGAGGTTGCACGCCCACTGGTCGGATTTTTTGCGCGTCGGCTATTCACACTATCCAAACTATTAATTACTATATTTCGTACATTACTAAGTAAACTATTATCAGTAATTGTATCTATACCAATAACCGAAAGAATTGCATCAATAATTTTATCCCAAAGACTTTTACGTTTCTTAATCTTCGGAGCTTCTTCTACAATAATTCTATTTGCTAAATTAGCAAACTGTTTATTTGTAAAAGCATAAGTAACTATTTCAGCAGGAGTTTCACTTAATATTTTAAGATATGTACGAAGATAACCAAGTTCAAGTTCAGTTAAATCGCTCTTATATTTAGCATTAAATTCTTTAGAATCAACTTTAAATGCAGTGTCATTAATATCGCTAATTAATGTAGCAAGTTTATCGTATAATTCTTTAGAATTAGCTTGTTGTTCAAAATACTTATGAAGAGATTCATGAGTAATATTAACACCTAAATCAGTAGCAGTAAAATCACGTTTAGTAAGTTTATTGCTATTGATAACGATAGTTTCAGTACCTTTATCATATTGAGCAATTATGAAATCTTGTTTACTTGATAGTTTCTTAATACTGAAATTAGTTTTACCATCAGCATAAATTCTATCATATAATTCAGCGATTCTATTAGCAACATCTTCAGATACAAAATCAGGTATAACACTTAATACCCTAAGACCTGCTACTTTATCATCTGTAATATTAACAAGTTTTTGATACCAGTTTGTTTCAGTATCATTTGTCATTGAACTTAATGTTGTAATTGCTTTAACAGCAAATTCTTTCGTCATATCTTCTGATTCTCGAATAGGATTATCAGAACTTTCAGATTTAAGTTCAAAGAACATTGCAGGTTGAATAGAATCAATAGTATAATTGGTAACAACATTACCATTGGTATCTCTAATTCCAATAACACTTGTCGTTAAAGCGCCGGTGTCAAGAATAAAATCTTGCATCGAATCAAATGTTGAAGAAACAGATTTATCAATGATACCTTGTTGTTTAGCCCAATCAAGTATTTTAGATTTATATTGACCTTTAACTGCTGCGTAACCATCATCTGTTTTAACACCGTAAGTGTAATGGTCGCCTTGCAATGCAGTAGTAACACTACGTTGCATATTACCATACAGTTTACGGAATAGATTATGATTAAGTAAATCAGTTAAATCTTTACCAGTAATACCTCTTGCTTGCAAATCAATTACAGCGTAAGTTCCTTTGTTAGATTTACTCTTTTCAATAATACCATTTAATTGAGCAAGTTCTCGTGCTGTAAAAGGACTCTTAGCAATACGAACTTTTGAAGTAGTTCTATTAACTGGAATTACTCTACGACTTAATCGAAGTTTAACAGGAGTAAATTTATCACCAGATTTAGTATATTCAATACTAATTCTATTGATATAACTTATTCCATTTCCAAGTATATTCTTTTTACGAACAACTGTTTGGAAATCTAAATGTTTAATATAACGAGTTTTTCCAGTAGCTGGGTCTGTATTTTCATAAAGAGAACTAATGTTAAACCATTCAGCTCCCGGAACTCCACGATTATAACTTGTAATGATAGCTTCTGATAAAGGAGCTAATCGACTACGAATATTAGCATTATGAGCTTTAGTTCGAGTCTTATTAGTATCATCTACAAGAGTATACAGACCAGATTTAGCATCAGTCGGAAGAGATGTAAACGTAGCATCTGAAATAATATCACTCATAGTTTGAGTAACAAATTCCATAGCAGCTATATTAAACGGTGTATCTGCAACATCACTTGCTAAATTACCACGATGTAACGGAACATAACTTTTTCCATTTTCACCAGCATTAGCTTGAATTTCAGCATACATTTGGAAATGCCTATCAGATGAAGTAATTTTATCTTCAACAATAGGATTATTAAATGCAGTGTCAGTAGTAAGTGATGAAACTAACATTAAACCATCAGCGTCAGGCTGACGTTGAATAATATTAACAGCAGGTTTACCATTAACTGTAACAGTGCGTTGCATCTCTTCATTTACATTAGCTCGATAACCACTTGAATCGGCAAATGTAATAGGAGATTTATTAATACCTTTTAATACTAAAATTGCAGAACCTTTTTCTTTAATTTCAGTAATAAGTTTTTGACTTTGAATAAAGTCATTTCCAAGTTTAGTATTTAGATTCTGATAAGCGTTCTTGATTCTAAGTCCATAACGAACATAATCATTAAGATTTTTAAGTCTTACATTATAGAACATAGGACTAATAAGATAATAAACCTTATTTAAGTCAAGAGCTTCGATATCAAACGCTTCTGGACTAACACCTTCGACTTCGGTATTATATTGGATAGCTCCAATAAAAGCATTGATTATTTCAGAATGTTCAGTTTTTGATGTATTACCATATTTATCTAATTCTTTAATAATTGATTTCAGTTTTGAAACAACTGAATCAGAAGTTTGTTGTTCACGAGTTAAGGCTTCAGTATATACTTTATAAAACTCCTTTGTTAAGTTAAATATTGTATCACTTCCACCAGCTTTTCGGATAATAGTATCTATAAATTTAGATGTTCCATAAGAATTACCAAAAGCAGAATCATATTGATTAACTCCACTTTCATCAATTCTACCTAATTGTATTCCATGATAAGTTTCACTATCACCTAAACCAATTCGTTCAATTAATAGTTTTTTACCATTTACATCTAAATTAACATCAACATTACCATCTTTATAAGTAACTTCAAATTCTTGACCTTCGTGTAAAGTTCTTAAAGCATCAAATAATTCAGTAGCCTTGAATTTAACACCATTAACTGTAATGTTGTTTTTAATAACACGAGTTTTAGGATTATAATATTCAGGACTTGTGATAATCTTATAAACTTCAGGTGTAAGACGACGTAAACCTTTGAAACCATTAGTTTCAAATTCGCGTTGAATATGAGTTTTGAAGAAATCACTTAAAAACTTACCACGAAGATTTAAGTTACTATCAAGATAAGCACCGTCTGTTGTTTGAATAGGATTAGCAATTCGTTTATTAATAATATCAAATAAACGTTTAAGAGCATCAAGTTGTTCTTGTGGAACACCATTCTTACTCATTTGTTGATATATAGTATTAACATTTACATCATTTTTGAAATATTTAAGTGCATACCAAATAGGTTCGTAATATTTAATAACATCATTACGACCATCTGTTTGCTGATATATAGAATCAAGAATATCTTCGTAAGTATAAATGTGATTATCAGTAAATATCTGACGACCATCGAGTTTTACAATAGTATTTTCAATAGCATCAAGAGCATTACGCATTGAATCACTAATATAATAACGATAGTCATTAGTATTAAACTCATCTCTTGATTCAGTATCATCTATAAAGTCAGAAACACTGTTAGCAAGTACATCAAGACTATTAAGAATAGATACATCATCGTTTAATTCAGTACCACTTTCAAAATTATAATATCTCGAAAGAATAGAATAAGCCATTCGAGCATTTCTTAATAAATCAAGAACATTACTTTGACGAACAGCTGTAATAACATCTACTCCAGTAAGATTCAAAGCATCAACATCAGATACCAGATAAGGTTGAATTGATTGAGCTAATGTATGAAGTCTTGTACGAGTAGGAAGATTAGGGATAGCACCATAATCTAAAAACTCTTTTGCTAAATTATTTACGGCAGTAGCAAATTCCATAATTTTAGAAGTTTGACTACCAAAGCCATCATCATTTACAAGAGCATCATGTAACGGACTATCTTCATCTTGTCTAATAGCACGAATTTTACTAATAAACCTATTCATCACACTGTTGATATATGCGATATTAGTTTTGTAAAATTCAGTTGTACTTTTAGCTACTTCATTAATAATACTATTTTTGAATAGAGTTATCTTATGATAGAAATTTGAATATCTAACAGTATCAAAATTACTATTAAGATTTTCAAATTTGATTTGAGTAAGACCTTCAATTTGTGCTCGAATTACATTATGGTCTACATTAATATTCTTAAGAGTTAATTTACCATCAGTGATAGTATAATTATTATTAAGAACATTAGCAACGTTAGCAATATAGTCAGCAATAGCTTCACGCATTTTAGCGTTTTCTTCTTCACGATAACCAACTATATCACCACCATAAAGATTCCAAATCCAATCTTTGAAAAGATTAGATTTAAGATTGTTTGCAATACGAACATTACTATCTGATAATAACTGTTTTACACGATTAGCTTTTTCTAAATTCTCATTACTAATTTCAGTAGGTTGATATTCATTTATCCAACCAATAAAATTACCAATAATATTAGTTCGTAACGTATTAAGTTCAGTATTATCAATAGGAGATAATAGTGCTTTATAAGTATCACTATTAGAATTAGATAATTCTTTATGTAGATTTATAATAGTATCTAAATAATGATTTTCAAATTCATCTGCCGAAAGTTTATCTTGAATACTATAAAGTGTTTTATAAATAGCATCAAATTTAGTTTGAACTTCATTTCGAATTTCAGTAATATCCATACCTGCAAGTTCTTTTGCAGAATATGTATCTTCCTTACCAGTCGCATCATCTTTTATAGTAACCATTACAGCACTAAAATCGGTTTCGTCGTCGGTTACGACCTCAATTCTTTGCACGGTTTTAGGCGATTCTGCGACATTAAATTTTGAGCCTACCGAATATACCTTATTTTTAATATCGACGGTATTTGGGGCCTCGCTGTCATCGAGAGAGTACGAAATCCCGTTACTGTCTGTCAGCACCTCGGTAGTAACATTTTCGGGTTCCTGACTTGCTTCTTGATTAGTAGTTTCAACAGTTTCTTCTACTTTATCTTTAGCTTTTTCAATCTCTTCTTGTTTATCATAAACTTCTTTAAGTAACTTACTTCGTTCAGCCATAATCTCATCTCGGTTATTAACATTTTCTTCGAGAGCCATTACAGCCATACTTAGTTGAATTCGAGCTTCTTCAAGAGATTTATATGTTTGATTATTGTTATTACGAGTTTCACGCAAACGTTTTGCAGCTTCATTATATTCAGCTACATTATTATTTTCACGTTCATCTTGTTCTGCAATATCACTATTAATTCTATTAAGTCTTGCATCGTAATCAGTTAAATCATTTTCAAATAATTCAATCTTCCTACGAGTATCAGCAATTTCTCCATTATGAATAGCAAGTTCTTGTTCATATTGAAGTTTACCAACTTCTAATTCTGCAATAGCTTGACGAGCATTTGCAATTTGTTGTTGAAGACTTAAAATAGATTTCTTACTATTTTTAATTTCAAGAAGATAAGGTTTACGAGCTTTACGATTAGGTTGTTTTGTACTAATAGCACCTTGATTAGCAATATAAGTATTTAACTCATCAATTTGAGATTGTAAACCATTGATTGTATCTTCAATAGTTTTAATCTTATTTACTAATCGAGTACGTTTACCTTTAAGTGTACTAATCGCTTTATTACGAGTTTTATCTTCAAGCTGAGTTTTATAATCTTCAATAACTTTTTGCAGTTCTTCACGTTCTTGTTCAAGAACAGTCTTTTTTACATTTAAGCTATGGAGTTTACTATCAATAGCTTTAAGGGCTTCATCTCGTTGCTTACGAAGATTAGACGCTTCAATATCGAAAGTTTGAATATCAGTATCAACGATAGCTAATTGACGACGATAATAGTCAAGTAAATAATCATCAGTTGATGCCTGAACTTTAAGAACATTGTCGAAAGGATTACCCCAACTTAAACCCATATTACGAGCATGAATATCTCGCATAATAGTAAATTCTCTACGAAGAGCATCTACGACAGGTCGTTTATTAGCACCGTAAACTTCTTCAAGTTGAGCATCTGATAATTTACTTAATTCATCAAAATATTCAACAGCATAATTGAACCCATTAGCAGAACCAATTCTACCCATAATACCAACAAGTAAACTTGAAGCAGGGTCAGTAATAGTTCTGTTAACTTTTGGAGTACCATCACTATTCATAACTTGATTACCAGCTTCATCTAAAACTGGAGTTTCAGTTACTTTAATATTCATATCACCGTCAAAATCAGCAATAGCTGCGGCAGTATCTTGAATACCATTTATAATGTTAGTAGCTCGCTTATTTTCAGCTTCTTGTTGAGCTTTACCGTTAAGTATTCGTGTAACACCATTACGTCCAGCAGACATTACACCACCACCGATAGCACCCCAAATAAAACTATCCCATGAAGAAGCTTGTTCAACAAGTCTTCCCATACGAGCTAACGGAGTTAAAGCAGCAGTTTCATCTTCAATTCCAAGTTCTTTTTTTGCAGCAATGACACCTTCATTAAGTGCCATATCAACTCGCATCTCTTCAAGACCTTCAGATAAAGCAACAGAAAAGAAATCTTTTGTTTTACGAAGTCCAACACTCGGAATGAGTTTACGATTAAGTTTAGATGTTTCACTATCTAAAACAAAAGTCTTACCCTTTTGTGCAAGACCTTTTATATTACTTTTTAAACCTTTTTCAATAGAAATACTATTAACTGGAGCTTCTTTAATACCACGAAGCATACTATTGAGTTCAATAGCATTAAATAATACTCCATAAGCCCAAGCATCATTGTAACTTTCAGAAGCATAAACAGATGCAAACTTACGAGCATCATCTTCATTGAAACCTAAATCGAGAGCATATTGATATTGTTCATCATAACCACGAACAATTTCTTCCATACTATCGAGATGTGCTCCGTATAAAGTACCAATTATCTGTTGAGTATAAGGATTTTGTAATGCACGACCTGCTTTATTCAATGTAGAACCTAAACGACCAACACCGTTAATCATTGTTCCTAATTTACCAACAGCTTGTAAAGCTCGCATTTGTCCAATAACAGGAAGCATAGATGCAGCAGCAGAACCTACGGTAGGAAACATACTTGCCCACCAAGTAGCATCACCCATACCACCAGCAAAACCACCTTTTTGAGCTTGTTCTGTTTGATAAATAGGCATTGCTTTACGACCCCAATTTTCAATATCTTTACCTATTCTCTGCCATTCAGAACCAAGACCTTCGTTGATAGCTTTGTCCCATTTATATTTGGCATTATCATCCCATATTTGACTAATAGCACGATATGTAGTAGGGAAGAAATTAAGAATACTACCAATACCAGTAATAGTACCACCGAGAATAGTAGTTCCTAATTGACCAATCGCATTTTTAGTTAAATACCAACCACTTTGATTTTGTGCTCTATTTTCATTAAGAACACTTAAATCAAGATTAGGATTAACTTGACCTCGACCTAATATATTTTCATATTTAGAAATATTAAAAGGTCGAATTGAAGATTGTTTTCTACCACGAGAAAGTTCAGGTTCCGGCATACTACCAGGTAAAACAGGAGTAGCTCCTACTCCCTGAACTGGTGTTTCAGAAGGAGTAAGAGCTTGCGAACCTGTAATAGGAATTTTAATATCTGTTAGATTTGGCATGGTTTAATATCCTATATTAGCATTATTTATTTTATTCATTTGAATAGCTTCGGCAGCTTCTTGCATATCAAGAACAACTCCATATTGAGTTAAAACATATTCTGCAATAGGAGCTAATGCTTCATTTACAGTTTCATAATATTGAATATTATTAGGAGTTATACCTTTAATTGTGTAAAGACTATTAGGAATTGTATTATATCCAAATTCTCCATAATGAACAGAACCATCAGGATATTTTAATCCACTAATATCTTTTATATAATAACCTTGTGTTGTTCTACCAATCTCAACTTTACGACTGTTACCGTCAATACTATTATAGAAAGGTTCGTGAATATTCAAATCATATTCAACTTTACCTAAATCATCAACAGTTCTTTGCAGGTCTGCGATATTTGCAACAGCAGGACTATTGTTAGCACCAGTAGTATTAAAATCAATAAATCCCGAAGCATATTGAGATTCAATCATTCCAGCACTACGTTGTAAACCTTCACCACCAATTTTAGCATAAGGTTTAATATTACGATAATTATCAAGAATTTGACGAGCAATAGTAGACGGGTCTACTTGTTCAGAGAAAATAATATTACCACGAGCAGCACCAGTTTCATCGAAAAGAGTAATTGCATATTCATTACGACCTTCACGAGCTGCAATTCCATTAGCAATCGGACTAACTTCAGTCTTATAAATATCATAATCAAGACCAAGTTCTTTACCCGAAAGAGGTTTAGAATTTTTAGTAGCATTACTCTGACGAGTTACACTTGTACCTTTTGAATTAGTAGTAGTCGAAGTAGGGAACGCATCAAAGTTCATATATTTAGCTAATTGCATTCCGGTAAGACCAGTACCTTCTCCAGACGGGGTTTGAACAACACTAATATTACCAGCACCTTTTTTCCAATTTACCATAGCAGCTGCCATGTAATTTTGTTGAAATCTTGAAGGATTAGCAATAATCTCACGAGTTGCTGTAAATTCAAGAGGTGCGTCGGCAATAGCTTTACGATAACGATTTGAAACATTATCTGCTGCATTAGACAAAGTAGATTCAAACTCTTCTTTTGTCAGTATATCACCGAGATATTTAGCTCCAGTTGTTACACCATCTTTTCGTACCCAAGTACTACTATATGTTTCAGGATTATAAAGTTCTTTATAATTTTGATTTATATAATCAACATATTTATCATAACTATCAAGTCTGTTATCAAGAATAATCTTAGCTTCTTCATTATTAACTCGATACCAACCTATACCACCTTCAATCCTATCTCGGTGTTCTTTCCAAGTATCAAATACGGAATTAAGTTGAATTTCGTCAGAACGAAGTTTAGCTTGAAGATTATTATAATTACGTTGAGCAGTCTGAACTTGTAAAAGTTTACCTTTAAGATTAGCTGCTGTTTCTTCATCAAGACCTGCTGAATCAACTAATCTTTCAGCAGTAGAAATATTTAGTGTTTTAACAATATTACCATCTCCCGGACTAAGACCTAAAATTCCAAGTTCATCAGATGTAAATATCTGATTCATAGAATTCGAAAGTTTAGTCATTTGGTCAGTAATTTCATTACGACGATTAATGTTTTCTGCAACACTATCACCAGTAACTTTAAAACCACCTAATGTATCAAGATACGGAGCATATTGTTGAAGAGTTTCAAGTTCTTGTTGCTTACCTTTTGCACGAGCTTTAACATAAGCTGTATAACCGGGATTAGCAATTAAACCAACCGTAGTTTTAATATCTTGATAAGAATATAAACCTGCGGCAGCACCAGCTAAACTTTGAATATTATTGTTAATAAATTGACCAGACAAAACACTTTGTGTAAAAGTAGTTCTATCGAGATTCTCAATATCATCAGTAGCACCAAGTACACCTTTAGCGTAACTTTCAAACATTTTATCTACATAATTCTGTAAACCAGCTTGAATAAGTTCAGGTGGAACTTGAGCTTTATTCTGTAATATATCGAGAACATTAACTCCATATTCTTTATTAACAGTATCTAACAAAGTTTTAATTTCAGCGGATAATTTAGAATTAACAGTAAACTTACCGTCTCTTGTAGGAGTACCAAGTTCATTTACGTTAATACCTAAACCATTAAGAGCAAACATTGTAGGATTACCAGCGAATAAAGGAGCATAATCTCCTAATTCGTAATCTCTTAAATGTCCACCAGCAGAACTATTATCTTTTACAAATCGAGTAAGAGCATCTTGATTCTGCCAAATAGTAGTAAGATAATTAGTATAATCAGGATTAGATTTGAGTAATGACATAGCATAACTCATAATTTCTTGTTCTGTAATACCTTCTCTTTCACTACCAGTTTTAACAAAGTGACTTGCTAACTTTTCACCATCAAAACCTGTTGCAACATCTAATCCATATTGACGTATCATATCAGGATTAGTAACAAGATTCTCAAATGATACTTTATCAGCTTTAGCTTTTGAAAGAATATCAAATACGTCTTTTTGATATTTATTTACATCGAATTTTTTACCGATTTGAACTCCATTAAAACCACCGCTTACAACAGTATTAGTTTCTGCATCATAAATAATATCAGAAGATTGTAAACGACTACGAAGCAGGAAAGCATTTTGATTTTGAGTATCCCAATCACTCTTTTTCAAATCTTCCATATATTGCTGTTCCAAAGCATAATCAGTTTGAACAGCTTTAAGACCTTCATTGGTCAGAATATTCTCAGTTTGTTTATAAATATAATCATCTGCTGCAAACCAATTATCTTGTTCCTTAAATTCATTAGCACCTTCAACAATCTTAGCTCTTTCAGAATCAAGAACTTTTTGTCCACGAGAAGTTGCCTTAATTTGACTTAAAGGATTAGCAATTCTATTAATATAAGCTTCACGATTTTGGTAATACTTTTGATTCAAAGCATTTCCAACAGCAGCATATACACTTCCATAATCTTGTAATTGTGGAGTTTTTAATGTATTAGTATCGTATCGACCTATTGCAATTTCTGCCATAATTTTATAATGATTAGTTTGTAAATTAGTTGTAACTCGTATGGCTCCGCCTGCTGGGCTTCGCCCAGCGGCTTCGCTCCCCAGTGGGGCAGGAGGTTGCACGCCCACTTGTCGCGTGTGTTTGTACCACTATTTGTATCATTACAAATATACAAAAAATCGTGAATATCGGACTATCCTATAAAAGAATAATCCGATATATCACGCACTACATTAAGCTCTTTTACGTCTTGCAAGACCACCGCAAGCAAAACCACTTCTCATGTAATTAGTTACTCCACGAGGCCATAATTTTTCATATAAACGGGCACTTGCGTAATTATTAACTGCTCCGGCAAGACCTTCAATTCCTTGTAACATTCCTTGTAATCCTTGCGTTCTGACTGCCATTAATTGTTGATTCAAGCCGACAGCCTTGTTATATTCATTAATAGCATCTTGATACATAATTTGACTATTAGCATTTCGAGCATTAACTCGTTCTTGCCTATTCAAATCATATCTTTGACGTTGATAATCTTTCTTAGCTCCATACAGTTTATTTCGAGCAAGTTGAGCATTGATTGCAAGATTTGCTACACTATTTCGAGCAGTTTGAACATTACTTGTGTTATCAGTAATATATCGAGCAGCTCTACGTTCTTGTGTACCAAGTTCTTGTAATTCTTCACTAATATCATAATCTGTACTATATTGAACAGCGTCTACTTTATTACCTTTCGGAACATGAAGTGTAGATTCAAATTCAATAGCCTTTCGATTAGCACGAGTATTAAGAGCGTTACCTATAATTCCAAACAGTGAACCAGCAAGATTCATACCAAGTCCAAATTCATTAAATCCGAACTTAAATGCAGAACCATTACCAGCACTTGCAGTAGTTTGAATCGGCGGTAAAGTAGTAAGTTTAGGAGCTGAAACTCCTGTAAGACTATAAGGTGAAGTATATCCACCAAAAGGTCTTTTCTTTCTTACCATTCCACCACAACGCATAACCGGAGCATCATTACGAAGTCCTAAAGCAGTAGCATAAAGTTCTTGAGCTTCAAATAAATCTTCTGTTTTAGCATCAATAGCTTCAGATTCACCACGAGCTTTATTCATTCTATAAACTAACTTTTCAATATTACGAACATTTGTTCCAGTTTGTAATTTGTTAGTTTTACTCTTATCTAATGTAGACAAAGATAATGTAACTCCATCAGCAAGTTGAATAACTTGAGCTTCTTTTTTACCTTTCATATCAGTAAGTTTCTTTGCGTAATCAGCGAAAGTACGATTTGTTCCGGGAACTTTAATCGTATCACTGAATACTTGACCACCTTCAGGAGTTTCACGAACAACTTCACCAGCATACATTCGACCATTTTTAGCGCCGCCGCCTTCAATTTCCGAATCTCCATATATGATCCCAGTTTCACCAGTAGCAGGATTATATTGTTCATGTGTTTGACCATAAGCAACAACACTATTAGATGAATTAGGAACTACTTGACCGCCGGTGTTTAATTTTCTACGACCAATCATTCCACCTAATTTAGCATAAAATCCTGTACCTTCAGAGTAATTGCCAAGATTACTTTGTCGAATAGTTGCAACATCATTTTCAACTTTATCTTGCATATTACCCAAAGTTTGCTGACGTTCCATTTCAGCTTGTTCAGCTAAAAGTTCTTGACGACGACGTTCTTCTTGACGCTTTTTCTTACGTCCAGTAAACAGACCAACGATGCCACCAATTAATGCGCCGATACCAGCACCGATAGGGCCAAGCCAAGAACCAGCAGCTGCACCAGTAGCAAGCGCCGCGGTTCCACCAACAGCAGCTCCAATTCCTAATCCAGTTCCAGCTCCACTTAAAGCACTACCACCTACGATACCTTCGCCGTCTGCACTATATTTAGATTCATCAATATCACTGGCTTGAATTCGTGTACCCCATTGAACACTACCGGGGTCATTAATACTTGTTCCACCCCAATAGAATTTTCTACGAGGAATTCCAACAAGTCCACCGAATTTAGCAGTAATACCACGAGAAGTTAGAATTTCATTATTAATCTTATTTTGCATATTAGCATAAATCGCTGAATCACGAGCCATCAACTGATTTGCCTTTGCAATACCTTGTGCATTCAAATCAATATCACCTTCAGCATAAGCATCATCTAAATATTTAGTTTTTAGGCCAACACCTACTCCATCAAAATAATCTCGATTGTTTTTACCAGCGACAATACTTCGATAAACATTACCAGACATAACGCCACCGAAATCTTTTCGCTTACGTCTTACAAGACCACCACAACGAGCAACTCCACGAGCAGAAAGAATTTCATTATTGATTTTGTTCTGCATATTTGCATAAATAAGTTTATCGTTAGTAATTAACTTATCTACATAATTCTTAACCGGGATTCCAGTATCATCATTCTTTCCGCTATGATAAAATATATCAATCATAGCATTACCAAAAAATCTATTACCAGAATCACGAACCATTCCTAAATAATCAGCGGTAGCATCATGTGTTGAACGAATACCACCGAAATTATATTTTTTACGATTAGTTTTACTCATATCTTCAACATAGTTATCAGGATTATCATCAGTATTAAAATTAGAAAATAATCTATTTCTAATCATATCATAGTCATTAGAACTATTAGTTTTAAATATTTCTAATTCAGATTTATCTCTTCTTTTATTACCAGTAGTATATTCTTTAATAATACTATCTGTATTACGTTCATTAGCACCTTTTAACAATTTCTTATATTGTCTAAAACCAGTTCGACCTACTCGATATGCAAGATTAGACATAAGATTAACAATAGGCTGAGGTAAAGTATTGAAATCATCAATACCATATTTCTCAGAATAAATATCACGAACATCATTGTAGGCTTTCGCCATACGACGATTCAATTCAGCATCAATTTGTTTTCTTGTTGCTTTACCTTTTGCTTTAACAGATTTAGTAAAATCAGAAGTATCATTTAACTTAAAACCGGGACCAATAGTTTTAGCACCACCTTCATATGAAGCATAAGGATAATAATATTTACCATCTTTTGAACGTGAACGAACAGTTTTAAGTTTATTATTTTCTTTAACACGAACAAATTCTTTATCACCAGTCAATTCGTTATCCCAAATATGTTGAGAATACTCATTAATATAACGAGTAACTTGACGAAGACTATCAGGATTAACTTTACGATTAGACATACCATTAAAAGTTTGAGTAACACGACAAGTGGGCGTGTAACCTCCTGCCCCACCGGGGAGCGAGGCCGAAGGCCGAGCCGCACAAGTTGTTACAAATTATCTTTGATTATTACGATTATCAAGAATCCATTCAGGATTAACATCAATAAGTTCCCAAAGTCTGTTATTATCACTATTATTAAACTTCATTATACAATAAACATATTGACAAATGAATTTATTAATATCATACCATTTAGCTTTACGTTTTAGTGCAGATTCATCTACAACTAAATCAGTAATCATAAAAGGTATTTGTTTGTGTATATCATTAACATTATTAAATCTCCAAAGATTTACTTTATTAACACCAGTTGTACCATTATACCAAATATCATTAAATTTAACAAGTTTATAACCAGTACATTGGTCATCATTATGAACCAATATAGCATTAATAGTTTTCTCAAATTCATTAATAGTAGGTAACAGATTATTAACAATATCAACTCTGTCTTTCCAAGCAATATTATTTAATAACTTATTATAACTACTATTGTCGTTAAGAATAAATTTAATATATGATTCTTTAATAAGTTGATTACCATTATCATCTTTTAAGAATCGACCATAATTATTTTTAGATATTGCATAAATACCACGTTTATCAAACCAGAATAATCCATTTCGATTGGTAATACCTACAATAGGATTATAGTCATGAAATGAAATCCAAGCATTAGCAATAGGACTAAAACTAATTGTGAATTGTTTATTATCAACATTTTGGACTAAATATAAGATATTAGTATCTTCATTAAATGCCCAAATTCTACCATTATTTTTAAACGGATTAACTACATCTTTTATAAGATTACCGTCAAACCACTTAAGAGCATTGAGCGCAGTCATATTACTTACTTTATCTCCATTGATATTAAAGATACGCCTATGAACTGCATCAATAACAAAATAACCAATAACATTAACATGAGTATCAAAATAACTTTGACAACCTATATAACCACTGGGACTATATGTAACCTCTTGAGGTTCCATATTAAATATATCAGCTGTACCTAAATACGAAGTACCTTCATCAGTATTAGAAAGTGTATCACGAAGTTGCAATAAATGCAAACCGTATGTTTGTTGAATATAAAGATTTTTATTGTCAGTTTTTAATGCGATAATTTCACCTCGATTAAAAGGCATATCTTTATAATCATCACTTCTAAATAATCGCCAATTAAGATTAGCATTTTCAGCACTCTGTAATTGACTACGAATTATACGATAAGGATGGTCTTGAGTTCCGGGAATTTCTTCAAAATAAGTAAATGTTTCAATTCCATTCTCATTGTAAACAGGAGAATAACCTTTACCAACACTACTATTTATGAAATTATCAACTTGATAACTTAATTGATAAAATTCGCGTAATTCATTACCACGTTTATTGTGATATTTGAAAGATTTATCTACGTTATTAACACTAAATCGAGCAAGAATATTGAATTTACTTTCAAGAGGAACAGTGAATATCCAACGATAAACAGTGGCGTTACTGTCTAATTCTTTTGCTTGAGCATCACCATAACGATAATCAGATGATGGAGCAGTAGCTCGAAGTGTTATATATCCAATAAATGTATCACCAACTAATGAAGTTATTATTTCAGAAGAACCTTTAATATTAATTACATTAGATGCAATTTGAAGTTTCTGATTATTAACATCAGAATAAAGTGTTTCAGAATTATTAATTAAATCGGCAATATAGCCTCTTGCCCATTCCTCATTATCTGTACCTTTATTAAATCCATCAAAACCTTTTTCGATACGATAATAACTGTCGCCAGCAATATTGTTTTGAGAACTAATATTAGCATTGATATATTCAAGTGAAACGTCTTTGGTTGCACGAGAAGTATCAATTGTAAGACTATTAATGTCAGCATCTAAGAATCGAGTTCCAGATTCATTAGGATTTGTATCAAATCCATTAAAATCTTCACCTTTCCATTTAGCTGGAAATACTTTTATATCATCATCAAGTTCTTCATTTTTAACAAATTTAAGAACATCAGTTTCAAAGTATAGAGGTTTAAGTTTACCTCGAATACTATTTATCTTATTATAGAGATATTCAAATGTATAAAATCTTGCATTATCTCCACCAAAAGGATTTTTATAAGTTTGATTCTTACCGAAATTGTTAGTTTCAGTATCTCGCATTGCGAAACCTTGTGTAACAATTCGAGAATTATTAATATTATGTTCAACAAAGAAATAAACTATCGAACTAATATATTTATTTATTAAGTCTGTTTTACCAGCAAGATTAGCTTTAATATTAATATTAGGACTTAATGTATAAATAGGATTCCATTCAGAAGAAGTAGAATATAATTGAGTTAACCAATTAAATGTCGGAGCAGTTGTTCCATCAACTTTATATCCTAATCGAGCTTCAATTAAAATATATTTAGTTTCTTTTGCATCAAGATTAATTACGAAATTAGTTTTGGTATTAATTGTACTACCAATAACTGTAGATTTACTATCAGATGCTAAAAGATTAGATTCAGAGACTTCATAATACCCAGTTTCAACTTCAGATTCTTCTGAATCAATTTGTTTAACTACCGATGTAGCATCATAAACTTTTGTAGTTAAATTTATACCAGCAGGTATCAAACTATTTCCACCAAATGTAGGACTACATTCAACACCAATTAATTGACTTGATGTACTCTTACTTGTTATCTCCAATACTACAACTTGATAATCAGAAGGATTAACTCCACCTTCAGAATCTTCAGTTGTATACGGTAATGGAAGACTTGGTAATTTCAGTTTACCTTTTGTTAAAGAACGACCTTTTGCTTTAACTGTTGTATGTCCAGTCGAAACTCCGTATAAAGTAAAATAATGATTACGAGCTATTGTAGGTTTTTCACTACCAACACCAGTTTTAGCAATTTCATCTATTTGTTCAGCAGCATCAATATCAGGTAAACTCTTCCAACTCGGACTTATAATCTTACTAATACTTTCAGATTTATAAGGAATTTTATGAGCATTTTGATTAGTAGAACCTACAGGATAAGCTTCAACATCATAATTGTTAGCTTTCCAAGGAATATGATGTATATTTACAAGGTCACCTTTATAATCATAATATCCAGCATAAAGAACATAAACTTCACCACTCTTGAAATAACGTCGAGTACTATTAATATAAGAAGAACTCGGATTCCAACTTAATTGAACATCAAGATTGTTCTCTGTAAACTCTTTAAGTTCACTATCAAGTTTACTATAATCAAGAGTTTTTACATTACCTCGAATAAGTCTATTATTGAAATTAACAAGAGTATTATCTCGAATATATGATATATTTTTAATAAAAATATCATCAAGACTTATAGTAGATAAATATGAAACATCGCTTACAATATGAGTAGTACTTACACCACTAATTGAAATATCATCAGTTTCATATGATAATTGAGCTTCGTCAGTAATATAAACAATAGCAAACCGGCAATGTTTATATTTAATACCACTATTTCTAAAACTAATAGTAATATTTTTATTGATTTCGATACCTAACGCATAATCTTCTTCATAATTGCCACAAACAATAAGTGATGTACTCAAAGGAGAATAGTTTGTATAAGTACCATCATCAAGACGATATTTAATTGCTATTTGATAAGCACCAGTTTTAAGATTACCACCGTCTTCAACTTCTAATTGAAGTTCAGGATAAGTAACATTTGGAATAAGATTAAATGAATCAACTTCATCAACAGTGATGTCATATCCTATTGCAGTATCATCTCCATTATTACCATCATAAAACGGGTCAGTTAGATTAATAATTCTTGTTTCATTTGCTGATTCATTAGTTCCCTCAGTAAATGTAACAATCAAATTTTCTTTATAATTATATATATAATCTCCATGAATTGGTCTATCAATACTGAATCCAAATGCACCGGATGTACTATAAAGACAACGTTTTACAGTTGGATTATTATCATCGAGATTAAGATATATAATAGCGTCGTTAGTTTGTAAATCAGATTTATCTACATTGTTCCAATGGTCTACAACGCAAAAAAGTACAACACCAACATTAGTTGGAATTGTACCTATAATATTATATTTGTGATTATTGGCATCACTATAAATATAAGGAATGATATGCCGATTTGTCGGATGATTTTCAAGAATATCATCTAATTCACCTATGAAATCAAATCCTCTTTCATTAAAATAACTTTGACCTTTATTATCAATAGTTATATTTTTAGCATATCGTAAAGATTTATCTTGTGCAATATGAGGTGAATTATCTAAATCAAGACCTAAAACTTTCATAGTTTCTATTATTCTAATGTACGAAGAATAGTAGCAATATTCTCTCGACGGTCGTTACTAAATTTGTTACAAGAAACTCGAACTTGTATTCTCATTCTATCGAGTTCTATCGCAGGATTTGTATAAGGATTGTTTGCTGTAAGACTCACAACCGGATGTTTATAACCTCTCAATAACATTTGTTTGAGAACATAAAGTTTAAGATATTTTTTAAGAGGGCCATTATTATAAATAAGAGGAACATCCATATTTATAATACTATCATAAACAACAGGTAAAGCTCTATATCTTAAATGAATAGTTCCATAATCAACGTTAGTATGAATCCAGTTATTACTAATATAATAATAAGGTTGCTCTTTATCAACAGGAGCATGATTAAAACTATCGTTTTTATCACCGGGACTTGTTATGTCTGCATTTGGAATACCGGGATAAGGAGTATATGTCGGAACAGTTGTTACCTTTTCAGTAATAGTATCTTTGTTAAACTCAGCTGAATTTTTAAGAACAGCTTTTTTATTATTTATAATGACATCAATTACACCACGAAAATCCCACGGTAATTGACAACGATGGTCATCAAATTCAATATCTTTTTTTACATTAACATAAGCTTGAATGAATTTGAGTTCTTCCAAAGCATTTGCAATCCAAATAGGAAAACGACTTACAAAATCATCACTTTGTATATTATAATCGTTATACATATCTGGAATTAATGTAGCACTACTAATAAATATATTATTATCAATCATAAAGCATTATTTTGTTTAGGAAGATTATTTCGATATAGTTTAATAGCTTCGTCAGGATGATTAAAACAAATTGCAAGAATTTTATTGAAACAATTAAGTCTTCGATTTGTTGCAATTTCATCGACAGTTTTACCTTTCATTGCAAAAGGTGTTCTGTCAATAGTTTTTTCACCATTTTCATAAGCACTACTTGTGTGACCAAATTTGAATTTGTAATAAACGCTTTGCGGTATTCGACCTTTGACTTTATGATATACAGCTTTTATACACCAGTCATAATCATAATATATGAAATAAGGAATACCATTTGGATTATCAGCAGTTCGTATATTAATACCTTGTTCTAACAATTTCTTTTTTAAGTCTTTTGTAGCACCCCAATCAACAACACTACATACATCACCGGGCATTGTCTTTTTATAGTAAACATAAACGTAACCTACGGAACTACCAAAAGAATAATTATTACCTTTGCATAGTAAATTAGCTATCTCATTATTAACTTCATCTTGCATATAAGTATACATTTCAGAAGGTAATTCTTTAAGAGCAGCAAGAGTTTCTATATCATCATCGAGTTTATCAAGACGTTCATAAACTAAGTAATTATAACTACGAATATAACTCATTAGTTTAGTACCAAGTAGAGTATCTTGTTTCTTATTAAAATAAATCTTACTACGATTATCAATATCGAATACTACTGAAACATCAACACCGGCTTCTTGATATTTAGCAAGATTATCTTTGATATTATAAATACAATCATTGCGTCGTTCATAAGCAAGATGTAATTGTTTAATTAAAGAATTAAGTTGTATTTGAACTTCTTTAACAAAATCTCTCCAATAATATTCGTTATCAACCATAATGATAGAAACATGATGTTAATCTTGGCCATTGCCACGTTGAGCAATAGTAGGATTATTATTATTTGTTTTAATATCCAAATCTTGAGGATAAATACTAAATTCAGTTTTAAGTATTTCTTGAATTATACTTTCAAGCATATCATTAGGTAAAGGTAATTCAATATCTTGACCATCTTCATTCTTAAAGAACGAAAGAACTTCATCAGGATTTTCAAATATACCTGTAATCATTATTTCATTAATTGGTCGTCTATCATCAATATCTTTTGTACCAACCTTTTCAGCAATAATTATATGACCGTTTAATATAATATAAGCTCGTGGATACCCGATAGGAGAGCAGGTTGGACGCCCACTTTGACGTAGTTTAAGAGATGTAATAGAACTTTCATACATATATCCATTACCAACAGTATCACCTACAAACGCAAAAGGCGCATCACTTTGTATGCGCACTGGTGTAGGAACTTTGTACTTTGTTCCTAACAATCTAATTTTATTAGCAACTCGATATTCAGTAGGAAGAATATCACTATATTTCAACTCTTCAACAGGAGCAATAAAAGTAAGTTTAAGAATATCATCTATTCCGTTTTTCTCAATGCTTTGTCGGATACGATTTGCAAACATAGTTTTAATCATATCCTTAACACGTTCTTTAAGTTCGTGATTATTAGGTTGATTAACCATGTTTGCAATACGAGTTGCATATTGATTAAGTGTTCCCATATCTTACTTATTTAGATTCAAAAGATTAGCAATAGTATTTTGGTTTTTCCAAATATATTTTTCATCATCAGGATTAAATCCTTCTACGATATTATATTCAAGAGAAATAAAACCAATAGGTGTTTCTTTAATAGGGTCTTTAATAAGAAAAGTATAAGCAGACTTCATACCTCTACTTTCAAGTTCATCTTTATAACATCTGTCTTGAAACTTGTGTTCACTAACATCATTACAATAATGTCGATTTCTAACAAGAAGATTATGAAATAAATAAGGAAAATTATTAACAAGAATATCCTTAAAAGATTTTTTATAAGATATTACACAACAATCATAATCTTCACCAACAACAGTGTATTTATCCATTTCTACACCATTAATGAAATGACCGCCATTATGAAAATAAGCAATATAAACAGCATTAGCGTGAATAGTATCTCGAATAGAAGCACATATCTTATCAAGTTCTATATAACAATTACTTTTTTCAATAGTGAGTTTTTGTTCTTTACGTTTAGGAAATAACCATTCTTTTAGATAAATACCAGCAATCGTACTTATGGATGTTATTATAGCTACTATAATAGCTGTATAATCAAACATAGATAGGCGTATAAGAGGGTTAATATTAATAGGTATATTATATTGGACTACTAACAAATATACGTTAAAATAGTCGATTTCCCACCAGATTCACTATAAAAAAGAGGTGCTACATTAGTAACACCTCTCACCATTTCAATTCAATCTTTAACAATATAAATTGTTATATTACTAACAATTTATTTCTTCACTTTCTTACCAGTGGTCTTTTTACCACCTTTCTTTCCACCACATGCCATAATAGTAATCATCTTAATTAATTAATGATTTTGTTTATAATCAACACCAATCTTTTTTAGAATAGGTTTGAATATCCAACTCCAAGCAACTGGTGCAAGAATAGCAGAATTAATAAGAATTGTAGTATTCTCATATCCGCCTGCTACATAACCTGCGGCAATAGCAAAACAACTAATTAACATAACCAATCGTTTAGTCCATGTACCAACAGGTTTATCACTATTAATATCATCTATTGCTTTAATGAGAATATACGTTAAAATATTCACACAAAGCATAAATGATAAATCGAAATGAGTACTGAATAACTCAACGAAATATCCTACGAGTTGTTCCATTTATTACTCTTTAATATTATCGACCCCCATATTTCTTATTTGGAATGTATTTTACGAAACTAAAAGGAAACATTTTCTTTCTAAAATCTTTATCAGATTCTAAAGTTCTTGCTTCACCTTCAAAACAAATATCTTTATAAGCTCGATTATAAGGAGGTAATATAATTTCAATTATCCAACTAATAACATAAGCTAATAAAGGAAATATTGGAATAGCAAGCAAAGCCAACCAAGAATAACTTGTAGTAAGACTTAATATAATACTAACCAACAAACTTGTAATAAAAAGAGTAATTTGCTGATAACTATGAACGGTTTCATGTCGTTCAACAGTTTCAGTAATTTTATCTTTGTATTCAGTTCGTATGATTAACCACCATAATATCGTCATACACAAATACCCTTTGAACGGTAGGAATTTACAATAGACTTTAATCATGATTTTATCTCAATTGAACATCTTTATAACAATTAGGACCTATAGTATTCATAACAGTTTCAGCAACTCCGCTATCATCAATAACTAAACCATCTTCATAACCTCGTAACTCCGTTATCTTTTTCCATTCAGATTCTACGCTTATATTATTATTATAAGCAGTTGTTTGTAAAATAGACATAGCACCGAAATAAATATCATCTTCAACATCCTGTAATTTAATAAGACTATGAATACAAACTGGTACTATAAACTGATTATTCTGCATACCCATAATGCAATTATATACATACTTGGTATTATCAGTACCAGTATACATAATTGTTACAATGGAAGGTTTCTTTACTTTTTCTTCTTTAGGTACTAAATCATAATATTTAATCCTAAGACCATTAAATCTTTGAATGATAGCATCCAAACTTGCAGTGAGATAATCCAACTTATCATCTGTCATACTTTTAAGTAAGGTGGCATTCGGAACAGCATACTTAATATCAGCATTTACATTATTAATTAAATTATTTACAGTACTAAATATGATAAATATTGGAACTGGTTTTGTACCATTTTTAATATCATTATTAAAAAATAAATGAAGACTAACAGATAATTGAGACATATATACACCATGCAAACTTCTATAATTCTTTATAGAAAGTTTAATGTTATTTTCATCACCATTTATATTTAAACTACCATCAGGTGAACCAACAATATTAAATATAGAATCTATAAGATCACCGAATTGAGCTTGTGTAGGTATTTTACCTGTTTCAAAATATTGTTTAAGCTGACTTTTAGTTGCCATAATATAATTGAATATTTTTGTATTATTAATAAATTTGTCATAATTCGTACCTGATTTAAGATTAAGTAAATTATTTATAACAACTAAAAGTCAAACTTAATTTAACTTTTAATTTTTAACGTTAATATCTCTCATATATTTATTAATAAAATTCAACAGTTGTGTAGTTCCTATATTTGCTGAATTTAAAATAGCATTTAATTCTTCTTTATAAGCATTCATATTTGCAATAGAAGTAAGAATGTAATTATATATAGTTATAGCACCACCTGATACACCTATTCTAATAGCTTCAGAAACAATAGGGAATGTATCATTTTCAGTAGCATAAACTATTTTGAAATAAGCTCTTGTAGAACCATCAGTTGTTATAAAAAGTGTTATTCTACAAGATCATGTTTAATAATTCGATGCGTATTAGATAAATAATACCAGCCAACCCAATTCCACCTAACATTTGAAGGGATTGTTCCAATAAGTTCTAAATCAGTAGCTGAATGTAATTCACCACCTTGTACTAACATTTCTATTATCATTTCAGATGTTAGAATAGCATATCTGATAGGCGGAGTAACACCAAATTCAGAAGGCGAACCGGTATTACAATGTACAATTATATAAGATACATATATAGCATTAGCTGCATCATAAAAACCTATAAATATATAAGATTCTGTATCACCAGAATTAATAAATCTATAACCAAGTACGTTAACATGACTGGGGTCAACAAAATTTAATGTATTATCCCCCACCCCCTAATTTGTCATTATTAGGGATTTTGTCTATCAAATTTTCAAAGTTAGCTTGTGTAGGAATAGCTCCAGTTTTGAATAGAGCTTTAATTTGTGCAAGTGTCATTTCTCTAAAATTATTAGAAATTAAATGAATTTGTATAATAGTTTAATTTCTAATAATAATTAGAAATTAAAGAAGTTTTTTATTCCAAGTGCCATTACGTAATCTATCAACAATAACATTATCTGGATAACTAAATTCAACAATATTATTACCTTGAACCATCAAATGTTGATATGTACTACCAGCGCCACCTTCGATAGTACATTCAAGTGCATAACCTATTACCCATTTATTATTGTAAAGTGCAGGATAAACATACCAAGTAATGTATTCACTACCACTAACGTATGTTACAACTCTCGGTGCAGGAGGATTATTATTATATCTATTAAATATTTTAAACCAACCTAATGACAAATTATTAATAGCTGCAACAATTTGGTCATCAGATGATGCATTAAAAGACCCATTTAATGCTGCATATATATCCAGAACTTCATCCTGTGCTAAAACGTGATAAGTTATTGTATCAGAATAAGAACTTGGACTATTAGTAGGAAAATAAAATAATAAAACAGGAACATTATCACCTAAATCATTATCCCAACAAGAGATAATTAAATAAGTATTACTATCCCTATTATTAATAAATCTATAACCTTTTACGTAAGGAGTACCGTCTTTATCACTACTACCAATAACTAATGTTGAATCCTCCCCCTCCCATCGGGAATATTCATAACACTATCAATTAAATCAGCAAAGTTAGATTGAGTAGGTATTTTTCCAGTTTGAAAATATGCTTTGAGAGCTGCTTTATTTATTTTAGCCATAATTTAAATAAATTTAGTTAGAAATTTCTTAATGCTTGCAAATATACTTACATCTTCATCAGATGCAGTTTCAGAGGCTTCATTAATAGACATAGGTTCAACATTTCTTGTATTACCGCCTACTCTAAAAATAGGATGACTTGTTCCATCACCTTGTATCTGCATATAACCAATACCATCCGGGCCAGCTGCTTGTGTAACACTAACTGACTTAGAAGTAGCACCAGAATAACTTGCAGTTACAGTAGCAGTTTTTGCTCCAATAGGATTATTAGCTGCTGTTAATTTATTACCACTTAATGTAAAACCTCCCGGATTAGTTGTTAAAGCTAATATTGGAGTTGCACTTTCACTTGTTGCTGTTCCAGTACTACCTGATGTATAAACAGGAGTTTTAGAACGAGTACAACCCGAAGTAATTGTAGAAGTACCACCGGTTGCTGGAAGAGAAATAGGACTAGCAGAAATACTAATATTCCAAGAACCATAATTATATGATTCAATTCTATTACTTACAGAAATAGAGTCATCTACATATTTTGTTCTATCACTTTCATTATAACATCTAAATTTAGCAGTATCAGTTGTAACATTAGTTCCCATACTACTATGAGTAATCGTATTTCCAGATAAACTGAATCTACTATTACCATTAACAATCATAGAAATTGATAAACTACCACCAACGCTTCGTGTTTGATTCGGGCCAATAGCACCCGAACTATACAAAGCATTATAAGTTTCAGTATTAGTAACAGAAGCACTTACAGTCGCAGAACCACCAGCTGCTGTCAAACCACTACCGATACTTATAGTAGGAGTTCCGTAAGCAGTAATTCGAGGATTGTAATTACTATTAGTTACTTTATTTTCAGCTTGATAAATATCAACGGTTTTATTGGCAGTTGCACCACCCTCACCAGTATAAGTTACAGTAACTTGTCCAACCTTAGTTCTTGCCTTAACTGTGGTTCCAAGAGAAGAAACTGTAATTTCACTTGTTTTTGAATAAGTAACTGTACCAGCACGAGTCGAACCAGATGTATAACTAATTGTTTGCGACATATTAGAAATACTGGTCGAAGAAGTTCCACCACCTGCAGGAATATCAGATGCTAAAACAGAACCACCTGTTAAAGCACCATAAGAAGCCTCATTGGCTTCTTGATAAATAGTAATAGTTGATGATACTGTTTGACCATCAAATGTATTTGAATATTTACCAGTTACAACAATACTTCTCTTACTACCAACAGTTGTAGTTCGATTGCTTGCAGTAACCTTAGTACCAGATATAGAAAATCCAGTAGCACTTCCTGATAGAACTGGTGTAACATTATCTGTACTAACTAAATTACCATTAAGATATGTTTTAAGTACAGCTGTAATATTTGCAGTTCCACCTTTTGCGGCAATTTCAGTATTATCACTATTTAACGTTAAATCATATGTATAAGTAGATGCTTCTTGTTCAACAGTAAGAATAACTTGTTTACTGGAATCTTTTTTACACTTTCCAATAAACTTCATACTTCTTTTAGAAGTACCCTTTTGAACAGGTGATGAAATTTTAACAGTCTGATTTCCTTGAAAAGAGGGAGATTCAATATTAATTGAATCTCCACTCCCGTCATTCCATTTATTAGTGATAACACTCATAAATGATTAATTAATTTATTCAGCAGGTTCGAACGTCCATTCGTCATTAGACAGAACACTCAGAGTCTGCTCACCACCACCCTTAGGAATAGTAACAGTTGCGGTAGTTGTACCCTGCAAATTGAGATACAGATAGCTGTCACCAAGAGCCTGAGTAATAGTAATAGTTTTAACAACACTCGCACCTTCACCCTTGATTTCAAGAGTTGCAGAACGAGTTTTAATAGTTTCATTCTTCGGTACAACAACAGTAACATCATAAGTATATTCTCCAGTAGAACCGGGGTCACCAGTAATAGCAGTACCAGACGTAGCAGTTGTACTACCATTAACCTTAAATGATGTTACATTTGTAATACCGAAGTTAGTCTTCCACTTAAACGTAAGAATTTTCGAGTTTGATTTACCAGTTACATGAATGGTTTCACCACTTTTTGCAACATTGATATTCAAATTACCCGGAGTAATGTACTCAGCAGCTGCTGTCTCAACAACAGTTACAGTAACACTATTCGACTTTCCAACAATTTTACCGGAAATTTCAGTAGTACGATTAGAACGACCTTTGTAAGGAGTCGTAGAATTAATCTTAATCTGTGCATTTCCAGTACCAGTTTTAGGAGCCCATGATAAATAACTCGGAATAGTTGCCATTTGTTTTTTTTTTGGTCGATTAACTATAATAACAAACTAATTACCAAATTCCCATTCAGCTGTATCACTTGCGAAAACAGTTATGGTATCATGATAATTATTATCTTTATTTAGAATAACAAGAGTTTTATCAACACTAAATTCTATAATAGGTTTATCAATAGGCCAAACTTTTTTACCATTAAGCCACATATCAACAACCGGTCGTTTATTACCATTTAGCATTACAGCAGCTTCGATGGCTCTTTCAAGAAGATTAAGTTGTGCCATAGTTGTAAGACATTATTAGGATTGAGTAGATTCAAGAGCTGTAACTCTTGATTCCAAAGAAGTATAATTACTTTGAAGAGTACCAACAGTACTTTCTAAAGTACTAACTTTTGAAATAAGAGTAGAAACTGATTCCTCCAAAGTAGTTACCTTACTTTGAAGCTCTTGTACTGTCGAAGAATTAGCTTTAGTAGCTAACCCTTCAACAATAAAAGTAATCAGTTTCTGAAATGCACCAGTTTTAGGTGGCCAATTGAGAGCACAAAAAACTTTACGAATTACAGATTCTTTCATATCATTAAACCGTTAATTAGATTCGACATTACCAATCCTAAATATAGGATGTTCAATACCATTACCTTCTATTTGCATATAGTCAATACCATCATTCTCAAATACTGGTTCAGGTACTAATTCAATAGTTGTAACACTATGATTTGCAAGATTATCATAACTTTGATTATATTCAACGTAACCATTACGTCTAACCAAAATTACAACCTTTGAATCATAAGTACCACTAATATGAGCTATACCTTGATAATCAGTAACAATAGTTTTAACAGTAGAAGTAAACCAACAACTAATACCTGTGGTAATAGGATCTTTAGTAACAGAATCTACAAATTTAAGAGCTATATAATCTTGACCTTCTTTCGGATGTAAATCAATATAATTGACAACAGCTTCAGAAGGTTTAGCTGCAATAAACAATGCAGGTTCAGTAGCTTCATAACAAGTATTGCCTAAAGTCTTATAATTACGTTCGAAACCAATCGGATTAGCTTCACTAACATAACCATTTTCTGATGAATCACAGTTACCTATCTTTTTACCAGTTTCATCATAAATAGTATTACTAATCATACAACCAGTTAAAGCATCCCGTGTACGAACTTTAATAAGACCGTTATTATTACGAAGACATAATATCTCAACTGTTTTATCAGTATCAAATACTACTTTTTCACTACCAATATTATACCAATCAGAAGATAACGGTAAAGCATAATAAGTTATAACACTACTTTTATTCTTTGTGATTACTAAAGGTTCATCAGGTCTGGTTGTACCAACAGTAGTTCCAGTACTTGATATTTCTTTAATATCAGCAGCTAAATAAAGTTTATTATCATCATAAATTTCATAAGCCTTGATAGTTACAGAAACCTCTTCGGGTTCAGGCGGTAACTCTTCAAGTACAATAGTAACACTATGTTCACCAGTAGAATTAATTGTACCAGTTCCAGTGTTAGTTATATAACCAGTTTTAGAAGCTCGGAAATCAACACTTGTTCCAACTGGAGCTGTAACAGCCTCAGATTTACCAGCAGTCGATTCATCATTATTGAGAGGTTTCCAATCACTTTCAGTACTGAGTTTATACTCAAACGTAACACCGTCTAAAGCAGTAGATTCAGTATTTACAGCAGTTGCATAGATAGTACCAGATTGAACTGGAACTTTATCCATTTCAACAGTAACTTCTGCGGTAGGAATTGCATAAGTTACCAGTTGTTCAACCTCTATATAACCCGACGAAACAAACCTTAAAATTCGGCTCGTATTGATATCTCCGGTGAGTTGTAGCGGCGTATCTTTTGTAACTTGACCTAATATACTACCCGTATCTTTATCATAGACGTATGCGGCTATTTTGGCCTTTGTTTCGCTATCAACTACCGTAAGACTTACAGCACCTTGTTCAACCGGTAGAGCAATAAGAGTAATATCGCGAATTATATTCTCATCTAACGCAATACGCTCTTCGTAAGTTTCATATCCACTTGCACCAACTTGAATTAAAATATCACGCGGGTCATAAGTTTCATATGTAAGAGTACCAGTACCTTGAGCAATAACTACATTAGAAGGTTTATCAGTAAATATAATTAAAGCATTATCAGGAGTTGCATTTACAGTTAATGTCTTTTTAGTTTTAGGTGTAAGAACAACATTAATTGTCGTATCTTCAACACCTACATCGACATAAACATCTTTTGTAATGTAATTCTCTTTTTCTACAATATAATGTAAACGACTTTGAATCAAACATTCAAGACTTACACTGCCAACACCTGCTGATTCTTTACCTTCCGAATTAATCATTCGTATAATAGAATCAACCGGAACAGCTTCAATCTTAATTGTTATATAATCTTCTTCATTTCGAGGAATACGAATCCAAAGTGTACCATCTTCAAACGTAGTAGGAATCTCACTTGTAACTTCAATTTGATTAATACTGTTGCTACGAACATGATTATTATGTTCTACAACAATACCATAAATCTCATTAATAGCATCTACAATACGTTTGTTATCAGTAACAAGTTCTTCAGAAGTTTTATCTTGCTTATTAATAAGCAAACCTTGAAGTTCTTGAGCTTTTTGTTTTAATTTCTCAATATCACTTGCGGCAGTTGGTAAACCAACTTGTGCGGCAGTAACTCTATGAGGGTTATCATAATTACGAATATGAGCATTGAAATTATCTTTGTCATTCTCGTAATCTTCTTTATCAAGTTTCTTGTTTATAGCAGCCCAAACATCTTGAAACTTCTTATTAACTTCTGTAACATGATTGTTAATCCAAACATTCAACTGTTTGAACCAACCTTTAACCCTATTTTCAAGAGCATCAATGTACTCTTTCTGAGGTCGAGATACAGGTTTATCTATATCGGCAGTGTTATCAACATTACCAAGACCAACTTGTTCTTTTGTTACCTCATGAGGATTAAACTTATTATTAATATGTTCAAATAAAAGTTTTGTAAGTTGTTCAACAGGATTTAAGTCCTCAGCTGTAAGCTCACGAACATATACTTGAACATCAAGAATCTCATTAACAGCATCATTAAAATCAAAATTGGTCTTTACATTCGTCCGATAAATCCACCAAGATTTACCCTCATGAACATAAATACCAGTAAGAGTGAATATCTGATTACTTATGATGCCTTGTACTGTAATTGTATGTATAGAACGAACAATCGGTACAAGTATATAAAGATACTGTTGAGTTGATTTAACCCACGGAACTTTATATTCATAATGTCCTACATCAATATTTCGAGATTCAAACTCAGTAATCTTTGCAGAACTAATATCAGATTTTTCAGTTAGCTTAAATAGAGCACTATTATCGTAAGCAGTTACATTAGTTAAGTCTATTTCAATCCTCTCCTTTGTCCTATATAAATATAGGTGGCCATTCTTTCGATAGTACATATATAATGTAGGAACTGTTTTAACACCAGCACCTTCACCATTTACTGTACCAATATATTCTCCGGTTTGGCCATTATAAACACTCGGATATACACCATCTTCAAGCACACCGAGCGCTACAACATTTCGAAGATTAATTACTGCCATACCAAGAACAATAACGAAATAAATACTCCAACTACAAAGTTAATAATAATAGGATGAATTTTAAGACCAGTTATTGCTTTCTTTCTTGCAGCTTGAATACCACAAGTAATGATTTGATAAGCTAATGTAATCCATAAACTCATAAACCAAGTAGCAACAGTAGCTTTAAATAAAATACCTACGACAGTAGCAATGACGAAACCAATAATAATATCGTCTTTATGTTCTGAATAATAACCACTTAAAAAAGTAGTTATTTTATTCCATATTTTCTTTATCATAATACTAATCGTATTTATTGTTATATAACGATTAATAATAATAATGGTGCAACTTGTATGGCTCGGCCTGCGGCCTCGCTCCCCAGTGGGGCAGGAGGTTGCACGCCCACTTGTCACATAACATTAGCATCATTAAGAGAATAACTCCTAACACCACAATTAATAGCATTAGGAGTTATCCTTGTGGTTACATTTTTAACAAATCAATTTCTTACTTAATGAGTGCTAATACCTCTTCAAGTGCATTAATTGCAGTATTCTTGGTATTGTCAATAGCAATAAATTGAGTAACCTGTAAACCCTCTGTATGTAAATTAAAGGGATGTGTGAAATCAGCACGAGAAGTAATTACATAAGTGTCATACATAACATCCTCGGTAGCTGTAAAAATATCACCATAAACACGGTCATATTCTTTGAAATTAGGATTATAACCTACGCCGGCAACATCTGCTTCTTTCTCAAGTTTAGCGACTTGGTCATAAGTACCAACCGGAGTTTGATTCTCAGTACCCTCTTCAAGCTTAGCACGAAGAATACCATCAAACGTTACATAATACTCAAAACCTGCGGCGCCAGTGAACGTAACACTTGCTTCGGTGAAATCATCAATCTTAATGCTATCAGCACCAAAACGAGCATTAATCTTAGTTAAAGTCTTTTTAACTTCAATTTTCAGACGAGCAATAATATCTGCACTTGCTTCATCAATTCCGTTGATAGTTACGCTGGCATTGTAAACTTCCAGAGGATAACCACCAAAAGAATTAATAGGCTTACACGAGATAATAACCTCAGCATCGAAACCTTGATAACCAATACCACGATTAGCTACGAGATTCGTAAACTTATACGTTTTACCAACAGGAGCAAGATACGTTTCCTTATGTTGTTTCGACCACTTAGGATTAATCCAAACGCCGCGTTTAACCTTGCCATCACCAAGACCAAGAACAAACTGCAACATTTCGTCATCCTTGACATCCGAAGCAGCTGCAACGACTTTACCAGCCGAATTAAGAAGAACAGCTTGTCCGCGAGTTAACTTGCTAACATCATTATCAGCAAGTGTTGTCAGAAAACCATTTGCGACAATTACACTTTTCATTTTCTATTCTAAATTTGATTGTTGTTTAACAGCACTAAAACTGTCATCTTTAAGAACAAGAAGAATATCGCTAACTACACTATCTATGAAATCAGGTGTAACTTCCATATCTGACATTTGGTTAATATCAATATTAAAAAGACGTGGCTTCTTAATATATGAAATCTTAACCGCATCAACACAAAAATCATCACCATAATAAACAAACAGCCTATCATCAACAAGTTCACTTATTGGATTAAGATGTCTATTTTTATTACCATAGAAGTTGTTTAGAGTAGCTCGAATATTTTCGGTAGCAATTAAATCATTTTCAGAAAACTTATTTCCTACATTTACGAACTCGTCATAAGTAGTATTATAAGTAATAACAGGAATGTCTGTATCATTAACTTTTAATGTAATTTTATCTTTTACATTAGAAGTAATAATAATACAATCTTTATAATAACGACCAATCAGATTCTCCCAATAAACATTATATTCATTAGAAAGAGTTTGACGTAATCTATCACAAGTTAAACCTGCAATTTCATACAAATCAATCTTATCTGAATCACTATCATAAAGAGAAAGAATATCTGAAATATCAATCTCATTCCCATTAACAATAATTTGTCCATTAAATTCATCACCAGTTAAGGCAATTTTAGACAAATCTATTAAATGATAATACAAATTCTTAACTTCATCATCAGAATAAACTTCATGTAAATTCTCAACAAGTCGAGCTTTACCATAAGTTAATCGAGAAGTAGAAGAAATAAGTTTTAGATAATCACCCGGAAGAATAACGAAAGCTCTATTTGGATAATCCACATCTTGCTTATCACGTTTAAGTTTAAGCCACGGAGTTTCACGTTTTAATGATTGAATATCATCTACACGTTTTTTACTATCCTCAAGACCTTCGCCTTTATAATTAGTTTTCCTATTTGATTTAGTTTGTATATATTTAACGGCAGCTCGATTCAGCATCATATCAATAAACTGAGGAGCAATACTCCGATGTCTATTAGATGTTATCTGCTGTATTCGTTGCTCTATTTCGATGTGTAACTCTTTTACCGTTTCATACATGACTAACCTTTCAAACTACGATACTTCGCGTTCCACTCGGCAACAATACCTTTGTTATTATCATTCGAGAAATACGAGATAGCATCATTAATATTATTACCAATAACATTTTCCGGATTAGAAGCATCGACAATGATAGAACTATTCGGAAGTTGTCGAATAATATTCATCCAAAGATAAATAGTAATCTTAGCTTTCATCCCCAGATGTTTATCATCAACAATACTAATAAACTTCTGCGGGTCACTGTCAATAAGTTCAAGAAGAACAGATTGCTTATCATCGGCAGTCATTGCCATAAATTCTGAATAACCACCTACACTACCTGTCGATACAACAACATTGTCGATAAGTGCGCTATTCGGATTATTAATAAGTTCTGTATATTTCTTGAGAGCATCAGTGCGAAGTTTCGTCCGAGCAGCTTTGAGTGCTTTACGCTCACTATCCGAAGTAAGATAAAATTGAATATTGACGCTCTTATTAATGTCTTCAACCTTATTAGCAACTTTGCTACTTAAAAGACAATATCTCCAACTAATATAATCGGGAATATTAACAAAAGTAACATACTTATAAAGTTCCGTTTCATCGAGTTCCTTAATCCGTTTCAGAACAATAGCTTCAAGTTCCGAACCAGTTTCATTCTTAATCTTATCAGCTTTTTTAAGTTTGCCGATAAGTTCGTCGATATTACTTTTCAGAGCAGGATTACCTAAATCTAAAACGTAAGAAGTATCGAACTCTAAGCCATGAACAGGAATCTCAAGAAGAAAATCATTTAAGTATGTAGTGATTCGTTCTTGCCAAGAACTATCAATAGGAGATACACCAACAACAGTAGGAAGAAGAACTCGCATTTCCTCACTACGGCTCAGCAGTTCATTAACAGGACGAATAGCAGAACCAAGACGAAGAAAGTCAGTTTTGAAAGCATCTTTATTCCGAAGTTCAAAAGAAGAAGGATTGTTCCTCCATTCAATACGAACTGAACGATTAACTTTAATCATATTTTTAACATTTTAAGTTATTCAATCTTTTATATGTTAATGAGTAGTAATAATCTTTCGATTATTACTACTCAAATTGGGTGTTTAATTCAGAGCTAAATCAAGCCAGAACGAAGTAGTAGGATTATCAATATTGATACCTTGCGAACCAAGAACTTCATAAGAAGCAATATCCTTCGTATCCGACAGTTGAGTACCACTTGCAAGTCCCCACGAAGCAGGCAGTTCAGCCATACCTTTATAGACACCTACTTTATACTCACGACCATCTTCACAAACAAACTTAATATTACGCTCACCATTCGAACCCATAGTGTGGTCAAGGAATACAGCACTATAAGAAGTAATAGGCAGACCTTGATACATATTACCGGCTTCACGGTCACGACGAGCACGAATACCGTGGTCAAACATATCAACAATCTTGACAGTAAGAATCTTACCATTAAACATCTTATAACGGTTAAAATACTTACCATAAGACATCATCTCACCATCACTCTTAATCTCGTTATCACCAAGAGTTACAAAGTAATTCTTAAGACGAGCATCATAGTAGATAGCATCATTGAACATTCGTGCGAAACCTTTACCGCAATAAAGAACAAGTTCCTCAACGGTAGAATCAATACGATTATCAAAAATACGAGTAATGATACGGTCGAAACGATTAAGTGTCAGAACCGAATACGTTTCATAATTACCAACGGCCTTGAGAATATCAAGAACACCAGCACCACGAGGAATTGCCTCACCAGTCTTTTCATCTTTTAAGTGGATAATACCATTCGAATCGCGGTTGTACTCCGAGAACCACAAGTCCTCTTCGAGCATCTCGCGTCGCATGATTTCCCACATCTTCATTTCGTAAGGCATCCACAGACTACGCTCACCACCAGATGCAGTATCAAAGGCAATATTAACAACCTTATTACCCATGTTACCAGCAATCTCTTTCGAGAAACGATAGTAACCATACTGGTTGGTTGCCTTGCTGAACGACTGGTTATTCGAGCGGTTTCCGTCAGACTTGCTACCAGGAATAGTCGAAGCACCTAATGCCCAAATAGCACCACTAATGAAGTCTTTTGCAACAGCATCAGCCGAAATAGGAGCACCCGACATATTGGTAAAACGATAAACGTATCCACCAGTCGAAGTAGCAATACCCTCATTCTGAATACGCCATTGCATACCCGAAGGAGCAATAGCCGTGTGCTGATAAATAAACCAATTATCCTCCATTTCAACCTCAACAGTTCCGTAAGGCTGAATAGCAGTTTTATCAGATACCAGCTTTTTCAGACGAGAAGTAACACGCTGACGAGGAGCAATTTCCCAAGTATATTGAGTATCACCACCATTCAGCTTAACTTTTGTTGTAACAGCACCCTGACCCTCAGTAAGAGTAAGAAGAGGATACTTGTCACTATCCTTACCCCAAAGATAAGTAAGATTACGATTAAGTTTAACAGGGTCAATCAAATCAAAATTCAGAAGCATATTAGCATCTGTATATTGATTCGAGTCAAATTTTACAGTTCCAATTTCACGCATTGTAAATTAGATTTTTGGTTAAATTATTATTATAAGGCAAGAACATTTGCTTTATTTAATAGGTAAAACAATTTTATCATCCTTTGCAGTCTTTTGAACTCTGGGATTACCATTGTTTTTACCAGTCTTACTTGCTAATGAACGAAGACGTTTAACTTCTTTTTTAGCAAGTTCAGCTTTAATCAGTTGGTCAACTCCACCATCAAGATTCATAATAAATCGCATAGCCAATTCAGCAGGATTAGAAAGACGATTAATCTCATCAATCTGTGCTTGACTATAAACCATTCCATTAATCTCTTGAACAGGACGAGAGAAATAATCAAATAACTCTTGACGAGAAATGAGTTTCTCACCATCAGTTGTTTTAATTCTCAGACCTTCTTTCGGAAGAGCATATTCTCCAATCTGACCTTTAACAACAATTAAATCATAAAGACTACCCGGTGCATTATGAACTTTGACAGTACCGTCATCTTCATACGAAACACCAAAGTATTTAATTTCCTTTTCAAGTTCAGCCTGCATTTCTTTGGCTTCACGTTCACGAATTGCTTTAATCTCACTCTCTTGAGTTTTACGCAACCAATTAAGACTTTCAGTTGCATCATCTTTAAGAGTATTATTTGCTTTTGCAAACTCAACAATTCGTTTGGCACGTTCCGGAGAAGTACCTTTTTGAATTTCAGCTTTATAGATTAAATCAGCAAGTAAGTTATCATCATCTTTGATTTCAATCTTACTATAATCTACATTTGCCGAATAACCTTCGATTGTACCGAACTTACTTTTATATTCAACAAGAGCTGCAATATCAGGATTATTAGCTAAAAACTCGTTAAAACCTTTTGCAAAACCCTCTCGTTCACCAAGAGCTTTTATAGCAGCTTCACGTTTAGCAAAACCCTCAATCGTAGGTTCAAACTTAACAAGTTCACCTTTCTCATCTTTAATAACAATGCCACTGGCTTTTGAAATAGCTTCGATATAATCACCGTCTAATTCATTAGCGCCTTCATCAGACATTGCATCAATTTGTTCCTTTGTGAACTTAATTTCACCGTTATCATCTACGGCGTTTCCGTTATCATCAAGCGTGTAAAGAGTACCATCAATTTCTACTTGTTCCGGTTCAGTTTCTTCTTCACCATTACCAGTAGAACCACCCTTACCACCTTCTTCTTCAGCTTTCTTACGAGCAGCTTCCTCTTCAGCTTTACGTCGTTCTTCAGCTTCTTGAGCTTCTTTAGCTTCCTTAGCTTTACGTTCTTCTAATTCTTTACGAAGACGTTCTTGTTTTTGCTCCTGAGTTTCATCATCAGGTATAACAACTTTTTCAACAGCCATATTAGTATTTATTTATAGTTGAATATTATTACATGAACAAAGATATACTATATATAATATATTATCAATAATTATAGTAGTATTATCTTGCAGGTTCTCTTGCTCGCCGTCGATAATTCTCGGTCATCATTGCTTTAATTCTTTTTGTAACTTTATTCTATTAACATCAGAAGCAGTGTAACCAGATTGAGCAGCCATAGCTTCATCCTTATCTATATTACCATTTCCATTGGTATCGACTTTAAGTCGCATATTCCAAATCTCTTTTTCACCTTCTTGTTTAAGAACTTCAAGATTAATATCATGTTCTCTATCAAGAGCATTTTGTTGAGCTTCAAACTCTTGTTTAGCTGCTTCACGCTGACTAACAATTTGTTCAACTTCAGCTTGAGCTTGTTGTTGAACTTGTTGCATTTGAAGTTCATAATCTCGACGAGCTTGAATAGCTTTCTTAATATTCTTAGCAATAGAAGTAATATTATTGTTTTCAATAGCTTCAATAGCAACTTCCAGTTGGTCATTCTGACCTGCACTAAATGCAAGTTCTTTCATCATATTCAGCTTATTCTGAACATCGGCATTATTACGAATATAAATTCCAATATTACCAGAGAAATCAGAAGAACCATCAATATCAACTACAACAACTTTATTAGTTGTCGGGTCTACATAAGAACCTCGTTTACCATCAATCCAAGCAAACTTACTGTAATCAATATTTGCAACATAATCACGTTCACGGAAGAGATTAAAACATTCAAGACTCCAAACACTTCCGGTCATTGCTTGAGAATAATTCGATTCATTAACAGCCTTACCAGCATAATCTTTGGCATCACCAAAGCGAGCATTATTCATATTAGCTGCTTCCCAAGCTTCTGCTTTCAAACCTTGTTTAAGATTATCAAGCATTTGAATATAATTCGTAATAGCACTTGTAGCTACTTCTCGAATAGATTGTAAAGCATTAGGTTGTGCATCAGAATCATCAAACGGTAAGAAACTATCTTTATTCGCAACAGCAAGACGTTCCTCGGTAGTCATATCGCTACTATCAGCGAGAATACTTTCAGGGAATAATAACCAAGACTTAAACTTAGCTACTGCACGTTCTTGTTGTAAAGTATAAATACGATAAAGAGCAAGATAAGGTAAAACACGGAAAGGAATAGGATTACGAAGATTATCTTTATGTAAACCTACAATACCATTATAAGGTAATTTACAATCACTATAATTGTTAAATCTTTCACGTTGAACTTCGATAGGTCGCGGCTTAATATAAATACCACTATGACAACCACCTATACGCCAACCTTCCCAAACTTGATTTATCCATTCCCATTCAATTTCAATATCACCAGCAGAAGCATCAAATTCATAATTCTCGTCTACAACACTTTCAACGATATTTCCTAATAAATCTCGATGTTTAAGAATACCTTGTTTAATTTCAGTTTTCCAAACATAATGATAAATATCAATTTCTTTACCATATAATCGAGCTTCACTACGAAGGGCTTCTGCATTAGTATGTAAGATAGCTTTACGTTCAGCGAAATCGGTTTTATTGAAGATTTGAACTATACCATCGGGAGCATCATATTTAGGAGATACAGTATAAATATCTTTAAGATAATTCATCTCTACATCTGTAAGTTCATCACGGAATCTATCAATGATTTGTGGAATAGTCATTCGATAAACACGAAGTCCTGCATCATCATCTTCGATATATCGTTGACCACTTTCAATACGATAATATTCGAGAGGAGATATTACTTGAAGATAAACATCACCTTTATAAACTTCTCGATAAGTATAAACCTCTTCACAAGCCCACCAATAGAAATAGCATTGTTGATACTTGTCTTTTGCTTCAACAATAGTATTGATAAGTTCAAGACGCTTTTGAGTTGTAATAGTTACATCATCAATCCAATCGTTAAGAACTTCCTCAATAATATCGTTAAGTTCACCTTGCTTAATTGTCTTTTGACCAGTATTAAATCCTGCTTCATTAAGACGATTAATAATTTCTTGATTACAATAAGCCATTACTTTATCAGCAAGAACTTTATTGCGAGCAAGAGTTACAGAAGGGTCATTATTAAATACTTGATAATTAGAGAACATATTAATAAATTCTCCCATATATCGTTCTTTAATAGGAGTAAGAAAATCTACATCACGTATCTCACCATACATGACAGCTTTCTCACCAACCGTATCAATATAATTCCGAAGAACATATTCATAAGTCTTAGGGTCTACTAAACCATTAGCAGCATCAAGAAATTTCTGCGTAACAGTTTTATCATTCTGACCAATAGCAAGATTAATCCAATAATTACAATTAGGAATGTACCAAGCTTTCGTTTGTTTTGTAGCAGTACTTGCACGCTGGTCAGGCATAACAAGTGGAGTTGCTCTTAAATCACGTTCACTCATTTTAGGAATCTATTAACTTTACGACCAGTGTTATTAGTTTTACTTTTCGAGTTAGCTTCTCGTTCAAGTAAAAGGGAATCTTTACGAAATTCAAACATTGCAACAATAGCCGAACTCAATCGGTCTGCATTACGCCCAAATATAAATCTATCTAACTCTAATAAGAAACTTATATCATAAATTTGATTAAATCTATATATTGGTGTATCGTCGGACGTTTTTCCGACAATTTCGTATAAGAAATCCCGCACCATGCGCATACCCTCCAACTTAATATCGCCATCACCAATGACAATACCATAACCTGTAATACGAGGGCCATCAACACTACGATTAATATAACTACTTGGGTCTTTTAATAACTTATCTCTATAACCCCATTTCTTGAAATTAGTAACAAGTTCACCAGTACCAGCCTCATAAAGAACTTTACAATTCCAACGTAAACAAGCATAAAGAACAAGTTTATCGACAGCTTCCATAGTATCAAGACGACCACAATAAGAAGCAACAAGTCGTTTACCCATGTAAGGAGTTTTACTGTTAGTACGCATCCACACTTGAAAACTTGCAAGTGAATTTTTTGTACTAACTTCTTCTTTATTTTTATCTACACGATATGGGTCATAAGAAATAAAATAAAGACTACCATCATTTGGAATAGGAGAATAAAATTCTCTTATACAACCATGAACATCAGTCTTTGAATTATGAGGTACATCAGTTATATACTCATGGAATCTATCGGAACCAAATATAGCTCGTTCAATACATTCCTGTTTAGTAACAAATCTAACACGTCCATCATCAAGTATATACCAACCATCTTCATAAAAATGATTAGACTTATCATATTTAATAGCGTTAATATGATTAGTAAGTTCCGGACTGTGAAAAATGTTCTCTTGTGTGTTCGTAAATGCCTCATTAGGACTGTTAGCACGTTGACCTACATAAATATTATATTCACCAGCATCTTTCTCTTTTTCTGCACCACGTTTCTTGTCATAATCATCCTTCCAAGAAGCAAACAGTAAAGAATTACCATCTTCTATAAAAGGTTCATAATCCCATATCTGCGGAAAAAAGAAACCACAAACAGCATGTCTACTATTAGCATCCCAGATATTTTCCATAGGAAGCATATCATTCTTTCCGGGATTATAAAAACAATTACTAAAAGCTTCCCAGTTAGCACCTTTTGTACCACCCGTACCATATACACGAATAGTACCAATTCGCATTGCACCTGATTCACTATTAGACATCATAACGTCTAATGCTTTTTGAAGATTAGGACATTTACCTGCTTCCTCAAAATCAGTTTCAATAGCTTTCTTACCTACTGCGGCACTTTCATTTTTACCAATAGCAACACTTAAAAGTTTACTACGAAATCCGAAAGCTTTTTGACCTTCTTTTGATTTCTTATATCCAAGTTCAATACCTTTATCAAAGTTCTCACTTAGATAACCTCTTCGCCAATAAGTTTTATCTTCATACCAATCGAGATTAACTTTAACCATATAAGATGTAGCACCTTTTTCAGTTAAGTAATCCATTTGGTCGGCAGCAAGTGTAACAGTTACATTCTTATTTGCGTTGATAGTATTAGCTGCTTGGCTACCACGTTTATATGAAAAACCTTTACGACGAGCTTTTGCTTTACATAAGTTACAACTATTATTAGCAATCAGCTCATCAATCTTAAAGTTCCAATAATCTCCATCCCAAAATCGAGGAAAGCCTTCAACAGTATTAACCTTAAATCTTCCCTCTTTATCTAACTGTTTACGTTCCTTTTCATTAGGAGCACGTTCGATACGACCATAATTAAGATAATTATAATGGTCGCCAGTTATACGAACTTTATGAAGTAAAGCCTTACGTTCAGCATCAGATTTGGCTGCTAAATAAGCAGGAATATCTTTAATGTATAATTTACAATATGCTTGAACACCTTTAACTCGTCTATCCATTTCACGTTGCCAAAACTTTACGGCATTAGGACTATCATCAGGTTCAAGACAATAACATCCATGTTTTTCATAAAAGTCTGCAACACGACTAAATATTTCAGTACCTACGAAGATAAAGTCTATTTTCATAAGTACACCACCACTTTCACCTATAAGAAAATCGTTATCTCTGTCAATCCAAGGTTTACCAGTAAAACGACAAATACTTGAAGATAAAGGTTTATAACTTTCTTTATCTTCAAGTATGTAATCTATAAACGGACTTCGACCAGTTTCATAATCATAACGATTATCTTTACGATAATGTTTCTGTTTCGTTAGGAGCATTAGATGCTCTATCATTTGTTCCGTCATAGCTATCTCTATATTCAGCTCCACCACGAATTGATGTTACACCTTTTTCAATCTTATCCCACTTATCATTAAGCTCAGTAAGACTTTCAACTCGTGCAGGAATTTCATTAGCAATTTTAATAATTTGTTTAAGAGTATCTTCACAAAGAGCTAAATCTTTCATTTCAAGTTCTTTCGACATTAAATCTTCTATACCATCAGTTAATGTACGAACTAACTTACTTGAAAGATTCAAAGATTTAATAGTAGAATTAATTAAATCTTCAACAGCTGTAATATTAAGATTTGATTTTACAAATTCAATAGCAGATAAAACAACTTTATCCGGTAGATAAGATTCATCCAAACCGGCATTAGACTTAGCATAAGCATAAGCTTCTTTTTTAGTAAGTCCTGCTTTCGTTACATAACCTTTTCTATCGGATAAATATAGTATAAATCTAAATTCTTTTTCTGCAAAAGATTTATCTTTACTATCATCACGAGCATATATCTGTTGAAGTAAAGGATATTGAAGTATTTCTTCTACATCAAGAATTAGTTTATCATTTTCTATCTTAAATCCATGTACCATACATTATTTTATTTCAGCAATACCTTCTTTAATAAAAGGTGCATTACTATCTGCATCAGAAAACTTATTATGTTTGAACTCTTCTAATCTAATCCAATCAGCAGTACGAAGAAATTCAAATATCATATTTCCCATATTCTGAACAAACTTTTCATTTTCACTTAATTCTAATTCACCAATACTACTAAGCATTTGATGAACAAGTTCATGAAAATATGTATTCTGCATTTGTGTGTTAGAAATCTCAATTCCATAATCTAATGATTGTAATTGAATTACACCATTAGCAATAGAAGATTTACCGAGATTTCCAGCGTTTTGTTTATTTTCTGTAATAACAGTTAGAATATCAACACCAGCTAATACACAATTCTTAGGAATATAATTTTTAATTTTACTCATCGACTTGATACAAATATTAATACAGCGTTCAAAGCAATAGAACCAGCTGCAATCCAACCATTTCTACGTTTCTTTTTTCGTTCAGCTAAATATCTTTCTTGGTAATCAATTAACTTATTATTGAGTGAATCAAGGACACCAAAAGAAACAACCAAAAGACTATCACGAATAGCAATATGATAAGACTGGAAGGATATAACGCTATCTTGTACCTTTTGAATTTCACTGGCAGTAAAATAAAGTTTTTCATATTTTTCACCTTCAAGAAGTTTTATAGCTAACTTACGAGTTTCTTTCGGAGTAAAAACAATAACTGTATCGCCATCAATCTTGTATCTTTTTTGCGATATAGCGGAGAACGGAATCATCACTAATGATATTACTATCATTAAAATCACTTTCAGCTTTCTCATAAATAGTAATAGTTTTTTGTTCAATTCCTCTAAGACTATCAATAACAAATTGTTGTTCATTAATAATCTTATCATATTTCTTAATGAAACTATTAAGACTATCCCTTAAAGATTTAATAGTTTCATCCTGCCTTTCAATACCTAAAAACTTACGATTAATATACCTTCCTAAATAAGCAGCTCCAATACCAATCGCAAGAATCAAAACAATATAAAATATATATTGAGAAGTATTTTTCATAACTTACAAATCTAAATCCATTTCATTAATAAGAACATAGGATTGAGTTCCTTTACCAATTGCCTTATCAAATAAAGGAATAATAATATCATTCCATTGATTCACATCTTTGATAACTTGACAACCAGCAGAATAAAGACCAATCTCATCACTTACTTTCCAGCTTGACGCCCTATGTAAATTAATACCAAACATACCAAAGTCAGTATTATCGGTAATATCAATTTTGTCATCTCGATTATTGTCACGAATTACTTGACAAGGATTAGCTTGAACAAGTGCTTTATATTGTCCTTTATGTTTACCTATTTTCCAAAGAGCTTTGTGTACACCTTCTCGAAGAACTGCACAACCTTTATTATTAACAGGAGTTTCAAGATTTAGATTACTTGGGTCAGTAGTAGCTTCAAAAACCATACGTTCCCATATATTAAAATCTCGTTCATAAAACATTACAATAACATCATTATAATGTTTAGTACAACTACTTTTAGAACGAATACCCCAAATATTAAGATTAATAGGATAACTATCATTTTTCCTAAATATAGGATATTCTAAATCTTTCGCAATTTCAATAAGTCTATTTGGTAAATCATTTACACCAATAAGTTTATTAAATAATGCGTTATATTTTGATTCCTTAATTGCTTTCATATTTGTAATACTTTTTGTAACTTGTGTGGGCCTCGCTCCGCTCGGCCTTTCGGGTGCTCCGCACCCTCACCCGGTGGGGGAGTGGGTTGGACGCCCACTGGCGACACCATTTGCATCATCACTTATAACACTTCTATCGTCCAAACTAAATTTTATAGTTGCCCACGATAATTACTATTAAAAATCCTAATAAGATTTACTGCAAGTTTACCACGAGTATTTATATAATAAATCTTAATAGTTTTCATAGCTTAGAAAAGTGTTTTAGCAGTTTTATAAATATGTTTACTTGAATAATCAGCAATCATCATTCCGACTTCATTTTTAAGATAAGGAATATCATACATTTCTACTACTTCCTCATCTTCTTCATTCTCGTCTTGAAATTGATTCTGAATAGTTCTAATATGACAGAGAATAATTCCTACATTTTTATAACCCCAGCTCTCAACAAGATTAGCATAAGTAGAAAGTTGCATTGCATAATGATTACCTATACTATCAGCGAGGTGGTCAAGTGGTGCACCGAAATATTCCTCTTTATAAATAAAATTATTTAGGTCAAGTGTACCATCAAGTTTCTTATCATAATAACCACTTTCAAATCTAATTGGAGCCTTATTAGTTTTCCAGTCTAAAATGATAAATTCCTTATCACGAATTAAGAGAATATCAATAAGACCGGAAACAAGATTTTGACTATCATAAACACCAATTTCAGCGTAGATATGATAACCTTTCGTAACAAAAGCAGCAATCAGACTAAATATATCAGGATACTTTTCTCGAATACCAGTCTTAACAAAATATTCAAGATTTAGCTTACCGTATTTATGACTACCAACAATATCATCTATCGTATAGATTCTATCATTGATAAAACCATTAGCGTTCAGCTTATATCCGTTACAAGTCTTAATAGCAGTTTCAAGGTAATTATGTTTCTTTGTTCCTTTATCACAAGCTTTAATAGTTTCTTGTTCCCATTCCCAAAGAATTTGTTTCTTAGTTTTACCTTTATATTTTTGATATTTTGGATGTCGAGGATTCTTACCTATACGTTCACACGCTGCGGCAATTTCTTCTTTCTTAAATTCTTGTGTATATTTACCAATAAGAGTAGTAACAGATATGTAACCATTACCTAAATCATCTGTGTACTTATGTTCCTCTTCATTAAAGTACAGTATTCTACCCTTTGGTAAAATCTTTTCTGAAACGCATTTTCTTCCCATCTTCTTCGGCAGTTCTACGTCTACGACGATTAGCAATATGATAAGCAATAATCTTTGCTTTACGTTCCTCTCGACTTAAACCTTCAAGTTCCTCAGCATGAGTTTTCTTAAAGAATTTAGCTGGACTGTATTCAAATCTACCAACACGAGGAACACTAACAACTTCATCTCCTCGCATCATAGCTTTGGCAACACTATCCTTTTGTGTTCTTTCCAGTAACTCTAATACTTTCGCCTTTTGGTCAGGTCTTAACTTTTCCCAAGCTGCAACACTTCGTTTATAAGAAGCAGGTCGTCGAAGAACATAAGGTTTAAGATGTTTTTCAATACGTTCATCTACGAAAGGAACTAACTTATCATAAACAAAAGGATTAAGCATAGTTTAATTATTAACGGCAGAAGATTCAATCCAAACACCTACGATAGAATATTCATCTACAAGAACAAAGTCACTAAACTTAACAGTTCCAACACCAATGATAGATTTACCTTCACGGTGAACTTTCTGTTTAGCTGAAAGTGTTTGAGTATCGCCCGGCATTTGAATAAGAGTAGGAATACAACCGTTTTCCAGTTTTACTTTATCTCCAACTTTAAGACCTTTGACATTTTCTGCAATAGCCATAACTGTATAAGCCTTAGCTGGAATCTTATTAATCTCCTCGTTATTAAGAATATTAAGAGTAGATACTTCAAAATCTGCACGAAGAAGAACTTTGTTACCACGAGGACTAAATGCAATTTTTGTTTCCATAGTTTTACTTTGTTTAGGATTTACATTATTATAACTACGAGTACAAATATATAATATAATCTTATCCCATGCAAGCAAATCTAAATAAATTTCAAACTGAATTAATAAAACTATCACTATCAGAAGCAGAATTATCAATAAGTCTAATAGTAATTACAGTATTAGCGATTAAAAGACCTCACGAGTGGGCGTCCAACCTGCTCCCCCACCGGGAGTACACAAGTTAAAACTAATAAAATCCCTATTAAAAGCTCTTCAAAGTTTACCACTTTTTGCATTACCAGTTTTTCCACCAAAAGAATCAATTTTGGCGGCATTAATATCTCGACCAGTTGCATTACTAAAATCACTAATTTTTGAACTAATTTTTTCGTTATTAAATTCGTTATTAATTACGTGATTATTTGATATAGTTTCTGAATTACGAGTTGGAATTTGTATATATATTATATATTCATTATTTGTAATAATATTACTTGTAATATTATTACTATATATAGGTATATGGTCAATTAATTCAAAAATTCATTCAAAAATTACGGAAAATAATGATGCAAAAATTGTAGATTTTAGTGAAGATAGAAGTCATTTTACAGGTAATTTTACAGATCAAATTACAAGTAATATTGAAATTACATTAAAAATTAATTCAAAAATTAAGGAAAATGGTAATGAAAATAATAGAGATTTTAATAAAGAAATTAATGAAATTTTAAGTAAAATTAAAAATAAAGAAAATAAAGATTCAAAAATTAGAGATTATTTTCATATTTTTAATAGTATAGATAATTAAATTTTTAATGATAATTCATATATTTTTATAAGTGTTTTTATAGATAATGAAAATAAAAATAGATTTTCTAATGATTTTAATAACTTTTGTAAAGATAAAGATAAGAATTTTGATGATGATTCTAATAATATAATTGTAAGTCTTTTTATAGGTATCGGAAATAATACGAATGTTTATAATAAACTTATGAATTTTAAAATGAATAAAAGATGTAAAAATAAAAATGATAATTTTAGATATTACAATAGTGATAAAAATATTAAGGGTTTTTAAGATTTATAGATTGAATGAAATGATAATATAAAGAATAAAGATTTTAATAATTATGAAAGTGTTTACAAAGGTATAGAAAATAATATAAGTATTTGTTATAAATTTCAAAATGATTTTAATGATTATTTTCAAGATAAAAATAATAAAAATATTAACGATTATAAAAGTATTTATACAAATAATGATGATAAAGATAAATATTTTATATATTTTAGTAATTTTATAATGATAAATAAAGGAAATTTTATAGATAATTTTAATGACGAATGTGTGAGTTTTATTATGGGTATCGGAAATAATATAAATGTTTATATTGTGGAAGTACCTAATGAAACTGCCCCGTCCATTCAAGGGTTTGCGAAGCCCCCCGCTTGAGATTGCAGGAAAGAAAAAAATAAACGTTTCCTGAATAGTCTAATTAAAACTTATTCAACTATGGCAAAGCAAATCAAAGAAGCAACTGAAACAATTGTTAAGGTTGTTCGCATTAGTGGTAAAACTAAACCGCTGGCAATTAACGGTAAAGAGAATACCGATAACGTTGTATTCCTTCGTGCTTTCGATGCCGAAAGCGGTGCGAAACTTGACACACCGTTAAGCATTACCGAAAGTCGGGCTAAAATGTTCGGTTTCTCGTGCCTTTGTATTAGTGAGGAAACAGCCGAACGCGATAACGCCGGAAATATGGTTGAGGAACTCAACACGCTGACGAATCCGCCCAAGTATTACGAAATGACATTGCGAGTAATACCGAAGGGCGAGTCGGGAGAGTGGGGTTATAAGACCAAGAAGGCCGTGACGGTGGACGGCAAAGAGTACAAAGCGGGTGAACTCGTTCCCTATCGTACTACTGGTACAATGATAGTTGAGGCTATCGGCAAGGAATACAAAGATACGGATTTCAAGAGTGCCGCGATTAATCGTATCAACGGAGCCGCAAACGCTGCCGGTGATATGGCATATCGTGTTGAAACTTTCCGTCTAATGTTCGGACGTACTCCGAATATGGCTAACGAAGAAGACCGAAATACGTTGCTTTCTCTTCCGGTAACACACTAAACAACTAACGTTAAGGATGGCGAACGTCGTAATGATGTTCGTCATTCTTTTCGTAAATTACAAGTTTCATTACGACCAACACTTTAATTTATATTACGACCAACACTATTAAAACTATGAAATGGTTAGGATTTATAGCATTAGTTCTAATTGAATCATTAGCTATATTCGGATTATCACTCGAAAAAATAGGATTTACTGTTTCGCAAGCGATATTAATTTCGTGTTATGTTGTGTTATTAATTATCACAATTACGGGATTTATTGTTACGCATTTTGTAAATCTACAAAAAGAAAGAGAAAATGAATTTCGAATTTTAATACGAGAATTAAGAGAAATTAAAGAAGTAGTAGGAACATCTGAAACACGAGTAATTAAATTAGAAAGTTTGATAGAAAATGATGTAAGAAATGATATAGAAAAAGTGTATATAAATGTAATGAAAGAATTGAAACGAAAAGGATAATTAGTTGCGGAGGTATTATCTCCACTTTTATCTTTATCATTTTCACTATCAGAATCTCTAATTTTAGGCAAATA
>ERZ779664.35-NODE-35-length-67834-cov-4.041503_pt1 | contig 67834 bp, 63 predicted proteins | sample MGYA00511478_ERZ779664 | MGnify/ENA primary metagenome ERZ779664 (study PRJEB29588, sample SAMEA2160437) | human gut metagenome | biome: human gut; feature: human-associated habitat; material: faeces | place: Denmark | collected 2008/2010 ...
TTTAGATACGTTTCCGCCTTTAACTCTTGCCATTTATACCACCTAGATAACAGATTTTAATCTGCTAGCTTCTCCTTTCACTAATACTCCCTTACTTCTTCTTTGTCTGATTGCTTTACTAGTATCTTTACCAGTCTTATGATTGCCACCAGAAACTTTATATGTTAGGGTTCCGTTTTTCTTTTTCTTTAATACTTTGCTTGTTGCCTTATGTGTTTTTTGTTTTGGCATAATAATTCCTCCTTATTTTTTTGGTGCTAGTATCATTGTCATTGTTCTACCTTCAAGTTTAGGTGCTGATTCTATTTGAGCTACTTCTTCTAGTTCAGTAGCAAGTTTCATAAGTACATCCTTACCTAACTCAGTATGAGCCATTTGGCGTCCTTTGAAACGTAGGGTTGCTTTAATCTTATGACCCTTCTTTAAATATTCTTCAGCATTTTTCTTACGGGTATTGAAATCTCCAATATCAATGGTAACTGAGAATTGGTATTCTTTCATATCACGGTTGTTTGCTCTTTGATTTTTAAGAGCTTCTTTTTGTTTCTTTTGCTTTTCATAGCGATATTTGTTGTAGTCCATAATTTTACCGACTGCACGCTCACTATTACCACTCATAAGAACTAAGTCTAAACCAGCATAATTGGCTAATGTTAGGGCATCTTGTAATTTTTTAGTTCCCATTTGTTCTCCGTTTGGTCCAATTACCATTAATTCGCTTACTCTAATGTTTCCATTAATTGGTAAGTCATCTTTTTTGACATTTGCTATACTAATACACCTCCACACTTATGCATCAAAAAAGTGAATACAATAGTATCCACCATAAAAACCAGTTTGCGGCTTTTGACCTACTCGCCTATTTGCAAGTCAGGTGGACGTGGATACATCGCTTTCCTTTTAGACACGAATATTATACCATTTTTATACTTGTTGTCAAGTAATATTATGGCTTTTTTATTTGTTTTATGCATCTTTTAGGATGTTTTCTAGTTTTTCTTTAGTAAGCCCTTCTTTATTTCCATACTTATCATAGATTACCTCTTCTTCTGGGTCTGTAATTAATCCCAAATTTAAAGTTATGCTAGGATCTCTAAAAATAAGTATTCCCGTATGTTTTTTAATTATATCTTCTAAGTTTAGTTTTTCTAGTATTTGAGGATTATCTATTACTAAAATGTTTGCTTTATTTATCATACTTATTGCTATGAAGTTTTTTGTTTCTTCATTAATATCTTTTCCGATTGATAAGCCACTTACCTCATCTTTTGTAATAATCAGTTTTTCATAATTATAAAGGTTTCCTACATTAAAGAAGTCACCAAAGTTATAGTCGTTAAATGTTTTGTTTGTATTGTTTACTTTTACTCCCATAAAATCACCAGTTATATTATAAATAATTTTAAGGAAAAGTGCCATACTATTTTTAGTGATATTATGAATGTTTTCAAATATATTAATGATACTTTTAAGGATACGCCTGATTTAGTCGAAAGAAAGATTAAGTATTCTTTTTCATGTGTTCATATTTATTATATCGAGACAATTTGTTCTTCAGAGCAAATTAATAATTTTGTATTAAAGAATTTAACTAATCCAAATGGTCCGCGAAGATTTAAAGATATTCTTGCTGGGCCTAATTTTAAAGAAATAGATTTAGGGAGGCTAGAGTTTTATTTATATAATGGTTTTACGGCTTTAGTTTATAAGGGTAAAATTTATGTTATTGAGACAAAGGCTAGTTTGGATAGATCGGTTAGTTTTCCAGAGATGGAGCAAGATTTATATGGTGCTAAGGATGCTCTTTTAGAGAATTATCAAAAGAATATTGGGCTTATTAAGAGACGTCTAAAGTCATCACATTTAAAAACTAAGGAGTATAAGCTTGGTAGGTTTACGCAGACATCTACTGGTGTCTTGTATGTAGATAATATTACGGATATGAGTCTTGTTAAAAGGATTGATGCATTACTTAATAAAATAGATACAGATTCAGTTATAGATGTTGGAGAATTAAAACAGTTTCTAACTATGGATAAAGGTAATGTTTTTCCACCTACTAAACTTACGGAAAGACCTGATGTGATTGTTAAGGCTTTACTAGATGGCAAGGTTGTTATTGTAATGGATACATCACCCTTTGCAATAATTTTACCAGCTGTACTAGCAGACTTTATTAACCCAATTAGTGATAAATATTTATATCAAAGGAATGCGAATAATTTAAAAATTTTAAGAATGATATGTTTCTTCCTGACAATATTTACCCCAGCATTTTATATAGCAATTATTACATATAACCAAGAAACAATACCAGCTTCGCTTCTTACTAATTTCATTACCCAAAATGAAGGTATTCCTTTTCCAGCCACAATTGAAACGTTTTTTATGATTTTTATTTGTGAAATGCTTAGAGAAAGTGATATAAGGTTCCCCAATAATTTTAGTTCTTCAATCAGCATATTAGGAGCACTTATTTTAGGAGATGCAGCAGTATCTGCTAATATTGTTAGCCCAATTATGATTATTATTACAGCACTTACCTTTATTTCCAGCATGATTTTTAGTAACGTTGAACTTAGTGGTGCGATTAGGATATGGCGTTTTATAGCAATGATTATATCTTCTTTTTATGGTCTTTATGGAGTAGCCCTAGCGTTTATATTCTTTATTGTAAGTTTATCTAGTTATAGTTCGTTTGGTCTACCTTATACGTTTCCAGTTGTGCCATTTAGTCTTCCTTATTTAAAAGAAACTCTTTATGAAAGTGATATTCATGATAATAAAAAAAGAAGTCCTTATTTAACTAAAAATATTAGAAAGCAGAGATAATATGAAAAAACTACTAATTATAATATTTTGTTTACTCATTAGTGGATGTAATAATTATAGAGAACTTAATAACATAGCAGTGGTCTCTGCCTTAGGAATAGATTATAAAGACAATATGTATAATGTAAGCGTACTTGTTAAAGATAATGCTAAAAATGACGAAAATAAGACAAGTATTTACACCTATGAAGGTAAAAGTTTAGATGAAGCAATTAAAAAAATTGGCCTTCTTACATCCAAAACTTTGTATTTTATAGATTTAGATGTATTAGTAATTAGTAAAAACGCAACTAGTAAACTTCAAAACATAATGGACTATCTTTCTAGAGACAACAACGTTGGCGTAAACTTTTACATACTTTGTGATAACAATTTTGAAGATAGTTTTAAACTAATGCAGAACAAAGATAATGTCTATGGTGACTACGTTAAAGGAATCCTACAAGACAATTATAATAATATAGTTAGAATGAAATATATTCCATTCCTACAAAAATTCTTAAGTCCATATTACGACGTTATTATCCCAGTAGGTTATATCTATAATGATAATTATTTAATAGATAAAGCAATAATCTTTAACAATAAAGAAGTTACTAGCACCATAGATTTTGAAAATATCCAAATATACAATATATTAAATAATAGTAATATGACCTATTTATTTAATTCATCCATTAATGATAAAGAATTTACATTTAAAGGAGTGAAAGTTAAAAGTAATATTAGTTATGATAATAAATTTATAATTGAAATAGATGCAAATGGTATATTAGATGAAATGAGTGATATTGATCTAAATAACAAAAAAAACATACAAGAAATAACTGACAACATTAATAAAGAAATTAGTGATAAAACTAAAGAGTTTACTGATAAACTTATTTTAAACAATAGTGATATACTAGGATTTAAGAAAATTTATTATAACAAAAAAAGAAGTAAACTTAAAAGTATAAACAATATTAAATATGAAGTTAAAGTTAAAGTTAGTTTAAATCGTAAAGGCCTTATATTTTATTCATTAGGGGGTGAATATGAAAAATCAAGATAATTATGGAGCACTCCAATTTATACTTAGTCTAGCTTTATTTATGGGAGCAGGAATATCTAATTTACTCACAATTAGTAAAAGTGATGTTTGGATATGTATAATACTAGGAACCATTCTCGGATTTATAATTCTTAAAATTTTTAGTAAATTAAATAGCAAAGGGCTTAAAATAACCTCTTATATTAGTAATATAGTAATACTATTTTTTGGTCTCTTTGGTACAACTAAATTAATATCTTCTATTTATTTATCTAGCACTCCTAGTTATATTATTATGATACCTAACATACTACTTATTATATACACAGTAAAACAAGGTTTTAGCTCTTTTTTAAGAAGTACTAACACTTTATCTATCTTTCTTTTAACACTTATATTATCTACTGCTTTCATGCTTCTTCCAAGTATAGAAATAGATTACTTTAAACCAGTAATGACTAGTAAAATTAATAACATCCTCTTAGGAAGTCTAAGCTTTGCTATCACTATGACTCTCCCTATAGTATTAATCCCTAACTTTAAAAAATACTATAAACCTAAATTTTATTTATACTCAGCAATTATATTATTCATCATAATAATATGTACATTTGGTAATTTAGGAGTAGAAATGAGTGCTTTATATAGATACCCTGAATATATAGTTTTAAAAAGAATATCTGCCCTTAACTTTATTGATAACGTAGAAAACATTCTTTTTATAATATGGATTATTATAGGGTTTACATCTTCTACTATGAGCTCACTTAATATCAAAAGACTTTATGGAAATAAAGTGTTTTATATATCAATAATTAGTCTTTATTTATTAATTAGCTTTTGGCTCATTGATAGTTATAAAGTAATAGAATTTCTAGCTAAATACTATTTAGCAATACTTACATCCATTATGATAGTACTTTTATTAAGTAAAATAAAAAAGAACTAGTTAAAAGTTATTCTAGTTCCATTTTTACCTTCAAGAGCATTTGCTGCTTCATCTAAACTTGTAATAATTGCAATTTTGTTTGGACTATCTACAAACTTTAGACAGGCTTCTACTTTAGGAAGCATACTTCCTTTTGCAAATTCACCAGCATCTATATATTTTTGGGCTTCTTCAATTGTCATAGTACTAATTTCTTCTTCGTTTTCTTTCTTATAGTTTATTAGCACTTTTGGGACAGTGGTTAAAATTAGAAGCACGCTTGCATCAATATTTCGCGCTAGAAGAGATGATGTCATGTCTTTATCAATTACAGCATCTATTCCAGTATATCCACCTTTTTGAAGCACTACTGGGATTCCTCCACCACCACAAGCAATTACAACAACATTTTGATGCATTAGTTTTTTAATAGCATTTAATTCAAGAATTTTGATTGGTTGCGGAGAAGGTACTACTCTTCTGTAGCCTCTTTTAGCATCTTCGACCATGGTGTATCCTTTTTCTTTATTTATTTTTTCGGCTTCTTCTTTTGTGTAGAATGGGCCAATTGGTTTTGTTGGATTATTAAAGGCTTCATCATTTTTATCTACTTCTACTTCGGTTATGATGCAGGCACAATCTTTTTTTATTTTGTTAATATGAAGTTCTTTGGAAATGGCTTTTCCCAAGTGATAGCCAATGTAGCCTTCACTCATAGCTCCACATTCGGCAAATGGCATTTCTGGTAAGTCATCAGTAATACGTCCAGCATTCATTGCTAGGGATATCATACCAACTTGTGGTCCATTACCATGGCTTATTACGACGTCATAGCCTTTTTTAATTATTTTAACGATGCTTTTAGCAGTTATTTTACAGTTATTAATTTGTTCTTCTGGAGAGCTTCCTAAAGCATTACCTCCTAGAGCAATAACAATTTTATTATTCATATTTTTCCTTTCTAAGAGAAAAAGCACATTTGTGCTTATAATTCTACATCAATCTTACCCTGGAACGTTTTACCCTGATCTTCATTTTGAGCAGCACCAGTACCCTGTAATTTAAACGTCATCGTATATTTATGAGTAACTCTAGGTGCTATAATAACATCCTGTGCAATATAACTAGTTCCCTTTGGTACAGTTTGATACTGAGTATTAATTCCACCATTTGTACCATCAAGTTTATATTTAAGATTACTTGTAATAAAAGTATTTGCATCTACTTGAATCTTTAAACTATATTTAATAGCAACTGCACTTAAATTTTCTACATAGAAGACTTTTGTTGGATATAATGGAGGCATTCCGGGTTGATCATCTGGATATAGATTATCAATTTCTAATTTTCCACCATCAACGAAGTTAAGCATTAGAGTTGGAGTTGATGCATCAGTGTCACCATTACCAGTTTGATCTTTATTTGGTTTTCCTGGATTGATATTACCATCATCGTCGATTACGCCATCGTCTGGTTTAATACAGCTAACGTCGCATTTGTTATCGCCATCTGTATCACACATAAGGTCACATTTACCATCACCATCAATATCTAAGTTTAAGTCTGGAATACCATCGTTATCGGTATCGATGTTTGTATCAGGTACACCATCTCCGTCTAAATCAATGTTTATTTCAGGCCATCCATCTCCATCAGTATCACAGTTTATGCGGCACTCTTTAGGATTCTCAGTTGCATCATTTACTAGGTTAAAGTCTGCAAATCCATCGTTATCGGTGTCAATGTTAAATGTTGATTTTAGATTGTGTCTATAGTCAATGTTAAGTTCTGGTTTATCATCACCATTTGTATCAATGTTAATGTCTGCTTTTCCATCTTTATCTAGATCGATATTAATATCTGCAATACCATCTCCATCAATATCTTTATTTAATCCCATTAAACTTACATATTTTACACCATAATAAGTTGCTCCAATAAGGGCAAAACAGAATAACCAGATTAGGAAAATTAATAATCCTAGCGGTATTGGTTTCTTTTTAACAACTTCGAATGATAAATTTAATTTGTCCTTAGTTACTTTTAGATTATATGGCAAGTATGTAAAATCATCTTTAGGATTCCATGTGAGTCTTAAAACCTTCATTATATATTTGCGATCGATTTTGAGACTGTCACCATATGCATCTTCGAGTAATTTTTGAATTTGTTCTTTTTGCTCTTTATCAGTTTGCTCATTAAATTTAACTAAATCAATTTCTTGTCTTCTAAAGTTTATTAATGGATTAGTTTTTTCTTTTTTACTCATAAGAGCCTCCTATCTAAGTATAGAAATAGCTTTGTCAAAATGGGATTTATTTGATTCTAAGAATGCTTTATAGATTCCTTTGATGTTTATTATTTGCTCTTCTTTATATTTTGTTGCTAATTTTATTTCTTTTTCAATTTCTTTTTTTAAATCTATTTCATTTACAGTAAATTTTCTTGCATACTTTCTTACTGATGAAATAATATCTGTACCAAATGATAATTTATCTTCACCATCATTTTTAGTAGTATCTTCAAGCAAATTATAATTAAGATAGTAAGAAACCCCTAAATTTTGTTTTAAATTCTTATAATTTAAATCAGTTTCTTCTTCTTCCCTTTTTACAGGTTTTTCAATTTGATATTTTTCAAGGAACTCCCATAAAGCAAGGGCTTTAATGAAATTTTGTTCTTTTAAAATAACGTTTGTTTTTCTAATTGGGCTTCTTACTGGTGTAGCATTTGCCATAGTTTTCATAAACTTACTAGCCATGAAACCCTCAAGAACATCCTTAATATTTTTAATCTTTTCTTTTCTTTCAGCTATCAGTTTAGGATCTTCTTTAGAAACATCATCTTTATTAGCTGAAATACACATTGAGAAATTAACATCTTCACCATTCATTTTAGTTTTAGCTTCATATGTTATTTTCTTCTCTTCCTTATTCTCTTGCTCCTCTTCTTCATATGTTAATTGATTTCTCAAGAAAACATATAAATTTGTAACAAGAGAATAGATGAAACGGTTTTCGTATAGGTCAATTGTTTCTTCTTTAAAGATGTTTAATAGTTTTAAGGGTTTAACCGTTCCATCTTCATCAACTTCTTGAATTAACTGAGTATGAGTTGCTAAATGTTTAATAGATTCTTCAGACACTTTTTTAGTTTTTTCAATTGGAATAACATCCTCTTCCTGAGCAATAAATCTTCTCGGATTACGAATAATATTATCTAAGTATGGAATAGATTCATTTAAAACATCTACCCACCCATAATCAATTGCTATCTTATTTATGCTTTTTTTAGCAGTTAAAGTACTATCAGTTTTTTTTAGAAAAAGTTCTAAATCATCTTTTGGAATGTCTTTTACAAGTAAACTGAAATCCATATTAACAACTCCTTACTTTATATTATATTGTCTTTTTAAGTCTTTCTAAGAACGCCTTACATTCAACCATTTTATTTTCACCAAATAATTCATCTAAGTAAGCTTCAAAACCATCGATTTCATTACGAATATATGCTAGGTTTAATTGGTCAAATTTTCTTAATATTTTGTTAGCGATTAGATAATCTACTGCAACTATTTCTTCTCCACCACAAGCAATGTATGCTGGAACGAAATCTTTTAATTGTTTTACGATACGATTACCAAATGCTAGGCGGAAATGTTCGATTACATAGTCATCCATTTTAGCAATTTTATCCATTGTTGCATCACTTACAGGATGTTCTTGTCTTGCCTTATCAAATAATGATAAGAAGTATTTAGATGTAATATCTATTGCATCTGTCGCAGGCGCATCGAACGCTACTCCTTTTGTATCAATATTAATTGGCATAGCACGATCGTATACTTTATCTGTAATCATGAATGTTGAGTCATCGTTGTTGATTGTACCGATGTACCACATGTTATCTGGAATTTGTAAGCGGCCATTGTCGATTAATTTAGGATCATTATCCCAAGCATTAGGAACAAGTTCTAATACCCATTCATCTGTACTAGGTAATTCTAGAATAGATAGCATTTGAGCAAAGTAATACTCAACACGTGAGATGTTCATTTCATCTAGTAATGTAATAAATATTTTTGGATTGTATTTTGCTTCATACATTTTTGTTAAAACTTCGGTTTCATTGAAACGTTTTGTAAATTCATTGAAGTAACCAAATAGTTCTGTACTATCTCTCCATGATGGTTGAACACTGGCGATTACTGCTTCGTTTTTGATGAAGTTACCGAAAGCATATGCTAGTGATGTTTTACCTGTACCAGAGATACCTTGTAAAATGATAAGTCTGTTTGAAGCAAATGATGCAATATATAGTCTAATTAAATCTATTGAATAATATAGTTTCATTTGACTTGCTGAATAATTTCTAAATGTTTCGCATAATTTATCAAGTGTGATTGTTTCATGTAAATCAGGTGCTACATAGTCTTTGTATTTTTCATCAATTTGAGTAAGTTTGAAGAATCTGCTTTCTCCTTCACTTAGTTTATTTGTAATATTACCATTTTCGTCATACTCTACGCCAGAATCTGGATTTGCCATTTCTAGGTATTTTTGATTTTCATTTCTTAAACGAACTACATCATTATTTAGGCTTTCTATTTCTTCAACCATTTTTTCATGATGTGCTACGTTATGACGCCATTTAATAATCCTTCTTACTAATAAGAATATTAATAAAGCGATTACAGCAAATAGAATAATTAGTGAAAGTACTGCTAAGATGATGATTATTGTACTACTTCCCTTTGCTTTATATTCTTTGATAATATCAAAGTATGTTGCAATATTAAATATTTTTACAATAGCAGCACCTATTGCTTTAAAAAATGCTACTAGTCCGCCAAAGAATGGCTCTAAAAATTTTAGAAAAAACTCTCCGTTAATTCCCATGTTCTATTCTTCCCTTCTAATCTATGAGTAAGCGTGAATCTGTGACAATTCCATCAAACTCTTCTTTTATTATATTAATACCTAAGTTTTTCCATTTAGATATAATATTCTTGTTATTATCATAAAACTCTTTGCTAACTAAATAGTTATTAGCATTTTCAATTATTTTGCCAGATGTTGCAGCACTATTACGGCTACAATATAAATAGAAATCTAATTTATTTTTGTTTAGTAGATTTACTATTTCTTTGCTTGCTTCACTATAGTTGATTAAGACTTTTATATATTTATGTAATTTATTGTTTTTGTATAGTTGTTTAAGTTCTTTAATATTTTTTTCATTGTCAAAGAAACTTTTTCTAAGTGGTAAGAAAATTGTTTTTAGTGGTCTTCTTACCGAGATTAGTTTAAGTTCGCTTGATACAACTAAGTTTGCACTTATAAGAGCAAATGCATCATCAACATCTAGGTTATCGTATATATCTTTTACAGCATATTCGTCATATTTGTTTAGGTTAGGTATGCGGTAGTTGTACTGTGCTAGATAGTAGATATTTTCTTTAGATATGTCTATGTATTTGTTAAATGAACTGATGCTAGTTAGGCTTTCAAAGAACTTTCTTTCTCTTTTAACATTTTCTTTTACTTTTATTAGTAGTTTATTAGTTTCTTTTTTGCCATTATCAATTAGACTTATATATTTTATTTTGTTTGCTTCATTAATAGCATTTATGCAAAGTGTACTATAGTTGTTTTGGTTTTTGGTAAATGGACTAGTTAAAATGTCAATAGTGTTTGCTATTTTTAGGATAAAACTAGCTAAGACTATACTCTCTTTATATTTCATTATATCTAAAACCATACTTTTTTTAATAAGATAGTTAATCACACTCATTACTTCATTTTCTAGTTCGTAGTTTTGAATTTCTTTTTCATTTAAAAAACCTTTTACTAAGTATTTGTTTAATGGAATGCCTTCTATGTATCTATTTAAGTAATCTTTAATCACAAAAGGCCAGAAGTCATTACGAAGTTTTTGATTATTAAATAGTTTATTTTCTTTTATTCCAATAATTTTACTTAGAGTTAAGGTGTATTCGTTTAATGTTCGTACTTTATAATCGTAGTAAGAACTATATAAATCGCATATCATCTAACCTACCTCTATTCTAATAAAAATTATAACAAACTTGATATTCTTTTGCAATATAATAATCATAAAAAAACTAGTTATTCTGATAAAATAACTAGTCCTAGTTTTAAAGAATGGTTCAATATAATATTATCAGTATTATATATCCCACTTATCTTTAGGAGTGTTCTTTCTCCCTAACAATTGTTATGTCTATCGCAGATAAGGCTTTCTCAAGCTTCTATGCTATTTTGTACATTTCAAATTAATACAATTTTTATATCAATTAGTTTAATATAATATTTTAATTTTGGTAAAAATATTACTTTTTTTATTAAATTGATATAAAGTCATTTTATATATATTTCTTTAAAATATACACAAAATCATTAATTATATATGTACCCTTTACTATTAGACAATATAAGCATACATTATTTTCTTTGCCTTGTCAATAAAATTTTTGAATTTTTTTTAAAATGTGACCACTTTAGGTGATCACATTCCGCTAGTAAATAGCATTAAGATAGAAATAATTAATAAAACCATTACACCTACTCCGGTAGAAATAAGCATAACCATTGTTTTACTTTCCATTTTTTCAAGACGTTCTTTATATCTTGTTTCACGCGCTTTTTGTTGTAAGTTAGAAATGTTTCTTGAAAATGTTAGTAATTGTTCTTGTTTTCTTTCTTGGCTACCTAAACTAAGTCTGTAAAGTAAACGCATCATACGCATTGAATCTCTTACTGGGAAGTCTCTAGCAAAATCCATGTATGGATTGATTGTTGAATCACCGGCATTGATTTTAGCGATAAGGTCGTTAAGTCCACCTCTGAATATTTCTGGGGCTTCATCAATTGATTTACCTAAAGCCACGGGTACTGTGTAGTGCTGAACTAAGATTTCTAAGTTTTTTAGGTAATATGGAAGCATAATATCTATTTCATGTAAGTGAGTTTTATAGTATTTTCTTAGTTTTAAGTAATTTAATTTATAAACACCATATCCGACGATTACTGAAAATATGCAGTTGATATAACTAAGTTTAGATATGAAAGTAAAGATAAGTAAGAATATTACGATAAGACCATTTTTTAGTCTGGCATTAAATAAAGCTTCTACATCAATTGAATCGCCATATCTTGCTTTTGCATAAAAATCATAGTCTTTTTCTTTTAATTTTTTAAAGATATCTTGGTTATCTATAATAAATTTATTGGTACTGATGCTGCCATTATATTCAAGTATTACATATAGAAGGATACCAAGTATCATAACTTCGATCATCATCGCTACTCACCTCCTGTATTTTCATTGTAGTATTTTTCACCATCAACTAAGAAGTATGTATTTATCAAAATAATTGCATGAAGTAATAATACTACGTACCATCTATCAAGCATTGAGATGTAACTTTCAGTTCCAAGAAGAAACTGAGTAAGCATTACTAGTAAATATAAGGCAAAACCAAAGGTTAAGAATTTTTTATGATATTGTTCTCTATCCATTTTATCACGATATACACCTTCAACTAACATATCTATATCTAGTAGCATGTTATCAAGTGACTCACCTGAATCTTTGGCACCTTCTCTAGTGATTTGTAAGAATAATTGGTGCATATTTTTAACCATATAATATGGATATTTTTGATTGAAATAGTTTATTGATTCTTCGATTGTACCATTTTGGTAACTTAAATCTATCATTAATTTTACATCATCTAAGATTGGATTTTCTAAAACGCCAGAATCTCTTACACCTTCTAAGGCTTTTACGAATGATTGAGTTGTATTAAATTCCATAATAACATTTGTTGTGTAAACTTGGATTTGTTCAAAAAGGAATTCACTATAAATTCTTTTACATCTAAGGAATGCTAGGTATGGAATAAATGCGATAGCGGCAATACCATAAACTATAGCCCAAATGATACTATAGAAATATAGATATGCAATACCAGCACCTGTTGCACCAAAGATTATAACTTGAGTAATGTATTGTTTAGTAGTGTATTCTTCACCTAGTTCTATAGATTTTTCTCTTACTGTTTTGAAACTATATGGAGCATATTTATCATATAAACCAGTTACTTCTTTAGCAATAAATTTATATACGCTTTCACCATCATTTTTTCTATATGATATGACAAATAAAGCGATGAGTAGTAATAGAACTAACTCCATAGTTCACCTCCTTAGGCTGCAGCTTTCGGTAGTTCAAGGTCGCTTAAGTCAACTTTGTTATCATTGCTGCCATTATTTACATTTCCTAATCTAAACGTATCTGCAGGAAGTTCTACTCCCTGAATTGATAAGTAATCTAGTAAGTATTTTGTTGGATTTTTCATTGCAAATGAGCCGTCAATACTTTTTTTATAAATTATGTTTGTGCATGGTTTGTTATTTTCGTCTACATAGAACTCAGTTACTTCCATGATTTCACGCTGAAATCTTCCAAGGGCTTTGCTCATGTAACCTTTTACATAAACACCGATTTGAACGTATCTATGAATTGTAGATAGGAACTGACTTACGTCTTGATTTGTTTCTAGTAGTGAGTACATACGCATTGGGATACTTGCGGCTTTATCAGCATGGATTGTTGATAGAATGTTGTGTCCTGATGAAATTGAGTTACGAACAGCCATAACTGCTTCAGCACTACGAACCTCTGATAGTAAAATCCACTTAGGGTTTTGACGCATACAAGTTACTAGCACGTCTGAGTATGACGCAATGTTATTTGTTTTCATTGCTACGATATCTCTTGTTGGAAAAATTCTATCTAAGTGAAGTTCTAATGTATCTTCAATTGTTATTATTTTTTCATTTTCTTTTGTATGACTTGCTAAATATTTAACAAGTTCTGTTTTACCTGAACCAGTTTCTCCGGATACAATGATATTGCAGTGACCTTCAACACATTTCATTAAAAAATCGTGTATTTGAAGTGTACAATATTTTTCGTTTAGAAGTTTATCTTTGTTTAGACGTATCTTTGCTGGTGTTTTACGGATAACACAAGCGATGCCGTTAGTTGCAATACTATCATGAACAAAGTTAAGACGAAGTTCTGCGCTTTCAGCATCTAGGAATGGATGGGCCATGTTAAATGTTTTACCCATTACGTTTGAACATTGGAATGCTAGCTTTTCCATAAGAGCATTATTAATTTCTGGCCTTACTACTTGATAGACACCTTTATCTAATGTTTTTAACCAAACCTGACCACCATTACTATAGGATACGTCGGTTATATTATCATCTTCTAAAAATTCTTTTAAAGGTCCAAAATCTATTTCTGAGAAAATTGCATCTGTCATTTTGTCACCTTCTTATTCACCAGTATCGCTTGAGTTGTTGTTTGTATCAGTGTTCGTTGTACTTTCTGGAATATAAGCTGATTTTGATAGAATAAAATCTGTTATAACTTCACTTGCAACTTGAGTAGCATTTGGATTTTCTGTATAGTTTGCATTTCTTGGAACAGGAACGATAGCGATTGAGTTACTACGAATGTAGTCTGCTTTTTTCAAAAGTAAGAACATATCGTTTGGTACAGCGAAAACTAATTCGGCTGGTTGAGCATCCTTTGATTCTGATGAGAAAACACTTTTACCTTTTGAATCCTTTACAGCAATTACTTTAATACTTTCAATCATTTTGGCAAACATTACTTTGTTGTCATCGTCAACGGCTTTAAAGTATAAGTCAATATAATCGTTTGGCATAATACTGTTTGCGTATGTTAAGTGTGAGTTTACTTCTAAACTATATACTGTATATCCCTCTGGAATGTTACGAACGATATAGTTTGGTAGTTGTTCTTCTGTCATTAATTGGCTTTTATAAAATAAACTTCCTTCGGGAATAGTTGTATCATATGACACATATTTACCAACTACTTGATTGTTAGCAGTTACTAAATTAGTTGTTGAGTCAACCATACTTTTACTTACTTTAACACTACCTATCATGTCTGTTGTTATAAGGGTATTTGCTGCTATTTCTTGTTTAGCATAAGGTACACTCTTTGGCTCTATTGCTTGTTTAACACGCCAGTTATAACCAATGTAAAGAACGGCAATACCTGCTAAAACACCAATGATGGTTACTGTATTTTTGTTTCCTAAGAATCTCTTGATTCCAACTAGTAAATTATTCATATTAAATCCTCCATTTTATTCTTCTCTATGATAAGTTAATTATAGCAATATTTTATTTTTTATTCAAGCACTCAAAAAGAAAAAACTTGCATTTAAGCAAGTTTAATATTATTATGATTTATCAACAAGTATAAAGAATATTTCGTTTTCATCAAGTTCCAAGTCAATTCTTTTGTTTTCTGCATCAACATTCACTGGATCAGATGTTTTCATTTCGTATGTTTCTGGATTAAAGCTAAGTATTTTATACTTATTATATGCTGGATCCATTCTTACGACATTCATGCTGAATACATATTTTCTATTTTCGTTTCTTAGGGCTTGGGCATGATCTTCAATAGTAAAAATGTATGGTTCGGTTATTGCTTCTAGACCATTTAATTTGCTAGTAAGTTCATTATAATTTGTAATAATTTCTTCGTCATCGGTATTATTTTCTGCCCAATTAATTAATGTATCAATGTATGTGAAATCGCCACTATACAAGTGATATACTCCTAATGTCGGAATTTTGCATTCTTGTGGAATATATTTTTTAAATGTATTCTCATTTAAGTAAACAAAGTTATATATATTCTTGTACTTAGAATCCAATCCATCACATTTACTTATTTCTTTTGACGATGTACAGTCAGTATAATAGATATTAATAATATCGTCTTTTACAATTGCTCTGCTTAGTTTTTTAGTAAAGTAATATCCGAACGTATTGAATTTGCTATCTCGCCATTCTTGAAGCGTAGATCCTTCAGTTGCCTGATACAAAGAATTCGCAAACTTAAATGATATTACTTCATTTGTTTCTGCTTTTACTGATGCAATCTCTACATGTGCACTAAATGTTGCTCCTTGATTTGAATTTTGACTAGTTGTTTTCTTTGGATAATATATCTTTAATTGATATGTATGTTTAGCATTATTTGCTTTTACAAAGTTACCACTGCCTAATTCAATTGAACTTCCTGTTATATTTGTTTTAGATATTGCAGGTATAATATTTCCGTTAGTACTTGTATTTGTACTTGTTAATTCATATTGTAATGGGTCTGATGTACTGAATGTGTTAGAATCTACTACTAAAGTTAATTTATAATACATATCGACTTCAGTTTTATTGTTACCAGTTACTGTTATTGTTTTAGTTGCCCATACTGCATCTCTTGGATATATTCCTGATAAGTTTATGTTATTTCCACCAGCGTAAGTTATTTTCATTGTTCCTGCATCTGCTCTTACTGTTGTTGTAGTTTCTGATGACATTCCTGCTGTGAAGAATGCATAAGATGCACCGACTGCTAATACTATGCATAGCAACATTGCATAAATCATAACTTGTTTTTGTTTTTTCTGTATATCTTCTTGGTTCATATTTTACCTCACTTATTCTATAGAAAGTATATAACAACCCCCCCCCCGTGTCAAGTTAATTTTTTGCTCAAAGTATTCTATGAGAAAAAATTTTTGTACTGGTATACTTAAAGTAGACAACTGAGAGGGGGATGTAGACAATTCATTATTTTATTTATACAATTATTTTGTTATGTATACAATTGAAGGAGGTATATTTTTATGCAATACAATCGTGATCTCAAAAAGAAACTATGTGAAGGAATTTGTTTAAATGGTTTATCCACATTAAAAACTGCCAATGAGTACAATGTTCCTATTAAAACTTTGGAAAAATGGGTTACTGCTTTTAATAAGGATAATCATTGCTTCGACCCTATTATTGAGACTGTTTCTGATTTTAGACTTATAGATGGGGCTGAAAATGTTAATTATGAAGATTTAGATAGTGATGAACTTAAAACTATCATTATGAAGAAAGATATTGAGATTGCTAGATTAAAAAAAGCTTACATGGTGAAAGGAGGTGGTACGGAAAGAAAGGTCTTCGTTACTTTCTCCAGAAAGAATACGAAGTGATTTTAGAACTTTCTACCACCTACTCTGTTAATTCTTTATGTTTAGAAATGGATATTAATCGGTCTGGTTTTTATAAATGGTTAAAAAGACGAACAAAGCCATCTCAAAGAGAATTAAGTAGAGTTTCTGCATGCAGAGAATTTGAAGAATATCATGAGAAATATCCTTCTCATGGATACCGCTGGCTAAATGCTAAAATCAAACTAGATCGTGGTACAGTTTATTCTGATAATTATGCTCATAAAATATGTAAGTTTCTTAATATTAAATCTGAATCTAGACATTTTAAAAGACAAGGTAAAAAAGCCCAAAGAGATATTAAAAACTTTCCTAATTACATCCTTGCTGAATTAAATCCTCTTAGACCTTTTCAAGTTGTTGTTACTGATATGACTGCTTTTTGGGCTAATAAGCATTACTATGAACTTACTCTTTTTATGGATTTATTTAACAACGAAATCGTTGCTTATTTCCTATCTAGTAAGAAAGGCGACCCTCTCTCTTATCTTATTGCTGAGGCTAATTTAATTGAAAAGAAAAATAAAAAGTACGCAGACCTTGAAATGATTTTACACTCCGATCAAGGTTCTGTGTACTGCTCAAAAAGATTCAATGAATCTTTATACTTATATAATATCACACATTCCACTTCTAAGCCAGGTACTCCGACTGAAAATGGTGCTATGGAAGCTATTAATGGCTGGATGAAAGAAGAACTATTTATTGATTTTAACATTAATAACTCTCTTGATATTCAAAAATCAATTGAAGATTATATTTACTACCTTAATTATGAAAGGCCTCAAGCTGCTCTTAATTATTTAACTCCAATGCAATTTAAAAACCTATATTACATTAAATAATTGTATACTTTTAGTTGACTAATGCATTTCCGTGCTGGCAGCCCTTATAAACTTAAATTAGACATTCACTATACACTTGTGGACAAATCATTATTTTATTCTCTCAATTATTTCATTTCAAAAAAAGACTTCGCATAATCGCGAAATCATTTTTATGATCCGGTACTTTCATAATGTTTTAAACCTACATTAAATGCAAAATAACATGGGATCAAAAACAAAAATACAAAAATTGGTGATGTTGCATGCAAGAAACTATTACTCTTTCCAACCAAATAAAGTAAAGGATAATAATTAACAGAAGCATAAGGAATTACAAAAGTAAAAAATATTAAAAATGCTTTTCTAAAGATTCCCATTGGATATTGGGCCAAATGTTTGCCACCATCTGTCATAAGATTTTTTATTTCAAGACCTTCAATAGTCACAAAACAATATGCAGCCATGAGCAAAAACAAACTGAAAAATATCACTACCGAAGCAAACATCATCATAAGCACAATGACCACATTAACATAGTTAAATTCTAATTTCAATTTAATAAAACTATAAACAATGAAGAATAATGCCTGAAATAATCTCGTTACCTTAACAACATCCATTCTTGAACATAAAACTTGAAAAAGCACTCCTTGAGGTCTAACCAAAAGTCTATCAAGTGAACCATTTGAAATAAAATCTTCAAACTTATCAACTCCTCTAAAAAAAGTTTCATTAAAAGCAAAGCCAAAATGAATTACGCCAAAGCAAAGCAAGACCTCATATATTGTAAAACCTCTTATATTACTAAATCTTTGAAAAAGTGCTAAAAGCAAAAAATAATAAGAAAAAAATACTCCAAACTGACTAATAACAGATAAAATAAATGTTTTTCTAAACTCTAATGCACACTTAATATTGTTTTTTAAACTCTCAATATATATCTTCATTCTAACCTCCTTGAATAACCGCTTTCTTAAGTGCTCTATTGCAAAGATAATAACCAATTACTATAACAATAACGCACCAACCTAGTCCTTTACCTAGCATTACAAAAGAATTAGAAACACTAAAAGTCCCAGAATAAACTCTAAATGGAAAATCGCCTAAAAATCTAAATGGAAGAACATTCGCTACTTTTAAAAGCCAATCCGGGAAAAACACTAAAGGGACAGTTCCACCCATAAATAACTCGATAATAACACCAAATATACTAAGACTTCCCCTAAAATCAAGCGTGTACATCGTAATAATGAATAATAACATCACTATCGCACATACCAAAATTGAAGAAACAAATATCGCAAGAATGAATATTCCTAAATACTCTATCGATGGTGGTAAACTAAGCCTATATGGTTCAGGAAGAATAAAGGCAACCAATAATACTGGTGCAAATCTCAAAAGCACAGCAATAATCTTCTTTGAATAAATCTTTACATACCACTTAAAATAAAAATTATCTGGTCTAACAAGTTCATACGCTAAATTTCCATTTTTTATCATTTCAAATAATTTTGGATCTTTTTCACTCGGATAAACAAGAGAAAAGAAAGCCTGTTGTAACCACATATAATTTACTAAGTTACATAAAGAAATTGGCACGCTCCCATCTCCTGAAGAATAAAAAGCAATATATACTTCTATAAAAACCATGCCAAAGAAAAATTGTGTAAGTAATCCTGCTATAGCAGCACTTCTATATTGCAAATTCGTAAGGCATCTAAGCTTAAAATAAGTAAAATACTTTTTCATACATTGTAATCCTCGTAAAGTTTCAAGATAATATCATCTATTGTTTCATTATCAACATCTAAATCTTCTAAATTATAAGAATTACTAACATAATTAATAAAAGAAGAAATTGTTATTATATTAGTATCTATAACAAATTTATAAACACCATCACAAAACTTTCTTTTTACAATATCATTAAATTCAATATTCTCTATTCTATCTCTAGTAATAATACTTACTGTTTTATAACTCCCATACTTCTTCTTAAGTGAATCTATTGCTCCATCATAAAGAATTTTACCCTTTCCTATCAGGATTATCCTTTTAGCCAAAGCCTCAATGTCACTCATATCATGAGTAGTTAAAATAACCGTAACATGATTCTTCTTATTAATCTTTTCAATAAAATTACGAACTATAACTTTGCTCTTTGCATCAAGCCCAATTGTAGGTTCATCTAAAAAGAGTATTTTAGGCTTATGTAGTAATGAAGCACATAGTTCACATCTCATTCTTTCTCCTAAACTGAGTGTTCGAACTGGTTTTTTAATTATTTCTTCAATCTCAAGCAATTTAACAAGTTCATTTTTTGTCTTTAAATATTCATCTTCATCTAACGAATAGATATCCCTTAACAAATCAAAAGTATCTTCTGCTGGAATATCCCATTCAAGTTGACTTCTTTGACCAAATACAACGCCAATTCTCTTGACATATTTTTTTCTGTCAGCACTAGGATTTAAACCATCAACATTAATTTTTCCAGAACTAGGAAGAAGTATTCCCGACAACATTTTAATCGTCGTACTTTTCCCAGCACCATTTGGACCAATGTATCCAACGATTTCTCCTTCGTTAATATTAAACGAAATGTTATCTACTGCATTAACGTATGTATAATCCCGTTTAACAAACGACCTTAAAGCAGCTTTTAATCCACTGCTTCTTCTTGAAACTCTAAAAGTTTTACTCAGGTTGTCCACACATATAAGCGACATTTTAAATTCACATCCTTTCTTACAACGCAAAAAACCACATATTAAAATATGTAGCCACATAATGTATTTAATATAAAGTTTTTTGCAAAATGTCATCTTAATTATAATTGATAAATAAAATACATGTCAATAAAAAAACACTTAAACAAAGTGCTTTCTATAAAAAACTTATTACCTCTAATATTTCTTCAGTTCTTTCTCTATTTCTAGGATTATCATACATATTATTTTGAATAAGTTCTTTAAGATTTACAAAAAGAACTTCCTCCAGTTTAGTTAAATCATAATTCTTTTTGCAACTATCAATCACATAGTAATTTCTATAAATCATTTTTTCTCCAATAAGTGGATGATCTTCAACATAATTATTTACAATTGCAAAAGGTTTAAGTTCAGAAAAAATTGCCTTATCACCTTTTACAAAATCATATGTACCATAATTTAAATTTAAGTAAATTTTTTTATAAGAATCGACAACAAGCACATAAACTTTTTCCTCTATTACATTTGCTTCTTTATCTGGAAATACATCTCCCTTATTAGCAACATACAAATCATCTTTAACTACAACATCAAACTTATTCATAATTATCACGCCTCTAAATTTATTTTAGCAAATGTTTTTAAAAAAATCCAAAATCTTTAATAAATTAACATTATATTAACTAAAAATTTTTACGGAAATTAGTCTTTTTTATAAAAAGTCCCTTGAAAAAGGTGTAATCTTTAACTAAAAGTCGTTTGAAAAAGGTGCAAAGTTGATGTAAAAGTCCCTTGAAAAAGGTGTAAAAGCATTGAAGATAGAAGAAATATATGATAATGTATAGACAAAGAAAGGTGGTAACATGAAAAGAAAAATATATAACCAATTAATCGAATGGAAAAATAATAAAATTAATAAACCACTATTAATTTTAGGAGTTAGACAATGTGGGAAAACTTACATCATTAATGAATTTTGCCAAAATGAATATAAAAATTACCTTAAAATAAATTTATTAGAAAGAAATGATGTAGTTAATTTATATAAAGAAAATATAAACTCAGAAGAAAAATATAAACGTCTAAAAGCTATGATTAATTTTGATTTTGACAAAGAAAACTCTATCTTATTTATCGACGAAATTCAAGAAAGTGAAGAATTGATTAGTGAATTAAAATATTTTTGTGAAGAACACAATAACGTTAGAATAATATGTGCCGGTTCACTTTTAGGCGTAAAATTAAAAAGATTAACAAAATCATTTCCAGTTGGAAAAGTATATATTAAAAACATGTATCCAATGGACTTCGAGGAATATTTAATTGCTAATGATGAAAACTTCTTAATCGAAAGCATTAAAGAATGTTTTGTAAATAACAAGCCAATGTTATCATTACACACTAAAGCATTAAAATACTATAACAGTTATTTATTAACAGGTGGAATGCCAGAAAGTGTTTTAAACTTAATTAACATCAATGGAGATTATATAAAATATGACAAGAATATTATTAGTAACATAATTGAATCTTACTTTGATGACATGAAAAAATACATTCAAACACAGACAGAAGCCTTAAGAATAAGAGCGTTATATGAATCATTACCAAGTCAATTATCTAATTCTTCTCACAAATTTCAGTATTCAAAATTAAATACAGGAGCAAAATCAAGAGATTATGAATTACCACTAGATTGGCTATTATCTGCAAATATGGTTCAAAAAGTCAATTGTGTAAAAACAATTGAAAAACCACTAAAAGGATTTGAAGACAACGATACCTTTAAACTTTTCCTAAGTGATATTGGAATATTAAATAATCTATTAAATATTTCTATTAACGATATTCTCAATGACAACTTAAAAATATATAAAGGAGTTATTACTGAAAACTATGTTGCAAATCAACTACTCGCAAATGAAATTCCATTATTTTATTGGAAAAATAAACAAAACGTTGAAGTCGACTTTCTTATTGAAACAAAAGATGGCATCATCCCAATTGAAGTAAAATCATCAGATAACACTCAATCAAAAAGTCTAAAAATATATAACACTTTATTTGATCCACCATATGCAATAAGAATGAGTACAAAAGACTTCGGTTATAACTCTGAAACAAAAATAAAATCAGTTCCATTATATGCAACATTCCTTATCAAAGATTTAATAAAATAAAATTATTAAAAAAACTAATTAAATCTTTACATTTATCTTGCATGAATTTACATTTGTTTGCTATAATTTAGGTAGAAACAAGGTGGAAATATGAAAAAAAATTTAAAAGGTTTTATCACAATTGGTATCGGAGTTTTCTGCTTAATTGGTTCTTTACTAATTAACCGCTATGCAGATATAGACGATGTATTTTGTGTCGTCCTTATGACATTTTCACTTATAATCGAAATTTATGGACTATTTCAAATAATAAAAGACACTTACAACTAGTGTTTTTTTTAAATGTGAAGTATAATTAAAATGGTGATAAAATATGTTTAAAATTGCTGTCAAAGAAGCGTTAAATTTTACAAGACCTCTCGCAACTGGTTTTTATTACTTTGATAAAAAAATAATTAACGGCTTATCAACATTAATTGTTTTAAATAATGAAGGAGATATTTTAACAACTGCAAGCATAGCTTCCCTATTTAAACTGCAAGACGAACTAAAAGAAACATACTTACCAATTTACGAAGAACTAAAAAGTTTAAAAGGAAGAAAACTTACAAAAAAACTAGATGATTATGGCATTAAAGATGAAACGTTAACTGATATTTTAAATGTCATAATTGATATTGCTGAAAATCCAGGAAAAGTAAATATTATAAAACACGAATACTTAAATTTAGCAGTTATCAAATTCTCAAATCATGAAAATGTTCTCGTCAAAGACTTTCCTAAATTTAACGAAAATTATGAAATAGGTCAAAGCACATGCACAATAGGTTTTGCTTTCCCAGAATATAAAGCATTTACTTATGACGAAGAAAACAGAACACTTAAAAGCGATTTCAAAGTAATGAACTTTCCTATTTTCCCGGTAGAAGGCATCATCACAAGAAATATCTTTGATGCAAAAGAAAATATATCAATGTTTGAGTTATCATCCCCAGTTGAAGACGGAATGGAAAGTGCACCAGTCTTGAACACTAATGGAGAAATTTTGGGTATTGCTCTAGGTAACAAAAAAACTGGCAACCGCACCCTAAGTTATGCAATAACATCATCAATTATCACAAAATTTTTAAAAGAAAATAATATAAAATATGAAGAGGTAAACAATGAATAATAATCGTGGAAATATAATTATAATCGAAGGCCCACAAGGCGTTGGCAAAAGCACAATGGCAAACTTTTTAAGAGATAACCTAGCATCATCTAATCTTTATAGATTAACTGGTATTAAAGATAAATCTCAAACAGGTTATGCTAAAAATAAAAAAATGTATCTTAACTTACTAAACTATATGGAAACTTTAGAAGAAACCGAACTAAACTTAATCTTTGATCGCACTTTCTTCACTGAACAAGTATATGCAAGTCTAGGATTTAAAGACTACAAATTTGATGACGTATACAAAAGACTAGTTCAAAAACTTAACGACCTAGATTACAACATTTACTTTGTAGTACTATACTTAGAAGATACATCACTATATGAAAAAAGACTAGTTCGTCAGCATCATCAATATCAGGCATTCTCCCTAGAAAGTAGTATTAAACAACAAAACGCCTATTTAAAACTTGCTGATGATTTAAACATGCCAAATATAAAAGTACTTAAAATTGCCACCGATAACTACGAAGAAGCGTATAACAAACTTATAAATTCTATTCCAGTTTTAAATGGCATAAAATATACACAAGAGGCAAAATGAAAAAAAGAATTAAACTTAAATACGGAAATATCTTATTAATATTAATTATTCTTGGATTAATTTCATATATTATTATTACTATAATTTCCCCTAAAAAGGAGTCTGATGATAATATGGATAAAACCAAAACCACTAATACTACAAGTAAAACAACAACCAAAACTACCACAACATCTAAAACTACCACAACGACTACAAAAGAAACTACAACTAATAAAAAAACAACTACTACAACCACTACTAAAAAAAATATAAGTAGTCAAACAAATAAGACTGGAAAAACATCAAAAGGCTATACAGTCGAATACAAAGATGGAGCATATTATGTTGATGGATACTTAATCGTTAACAAAACATATCCATTAGATAGCACTTGGAAACCTAAAAACACATTTAAAAGCGTTCCAAATGATGGATTTGCTAGAGAACCATTAAACTCCGAAGCTTACGAAAACTGGAAACAAATGAAAAGTGATGCCGCAGCACTAAACTTAAATCTATGGGCACAAAGTGGCTATCGCTCATATGATTACCAAAACGACTTATATAATAGTTATGTAAAAAGAAGAGGCAAAACAGCTGCTGATACCTTCTCAGCAAGACCAGGACACTCAGAACATCAAAGTGGTTTAGCCTTTGATTTAAACACAATTGATAGTTCATTTAAAAACACAGATGAAGGAAAATGGGTAGCAAAAAATGCTTACCTTTATGGATACATCTTAAGATATCCAGAAGGAAAAACAAATGAAACCGGTTATATCTATGAACCATGGCATATAAGATACGTTGGTAAAGAACTAGCAAAAGCTCTTTATAACAATGGAGACTGGATAACAATGGAAAGCTACTTTGGAGTAACATCAGAATATGACAATTAACGAATATAAAAACGAAATAATAAAGCTTCAAAAAGAAGATACTAAAAACGCTATCAAAAAAGGCTTTAAAGACAAGATAAAATGGTACAATTTCATTAAAAATGAACCAAACGATACCATCGCTCTATCCATAATAAATCTTGCTAAAATATGCGATATTAATCCATTAATAACTGCCGAACACTTTGATGCAACAATGATAACCCGTGTATCTCATATGCTTAGTATAAAGTAACGCAAAATATGCGTTATTTTTATTTTAAAAGCACCTAAAAAATTGTATAATAAACAATGAAAGGAAGTAACAAATGAAGCAAGACTATATAATCGTACCTCAAAACTATAAAAAAAGTCTTATTAAAAAATTAAGTAAGCAAAATAATTTATATAAAGCCAAAATTCTTGGAATAGACGAAGTAACAAAAAGACTTCTATTTGATTATGATGAAAAAACAATTTATTATCTTATAAAAGAAAAAAACTACTCATATGAAAACGCTAAAGAACTAATTAAAAACATGTACTTTATCAAAAACACAAACTATCAAAATGACAAACTAAATAACTTAGTAACACTTAAAAATGAACTTCTTGAGAAAAATCTTCTTACTACAGATAAGTTTTTTAAGAACTCAATTAAAAATAAAAATGTTGAAATCCAAGGATTTATTAACATTGATAAATGGACTATGCACATTATTGATTTATTAAAAGAAACTGCTAATGTAACAATCACAAATATTCCTGATAAAAATTACACTCACCCAGTATATGAGTTTACAAACATTAATAATGAAATTGAGTTTATCGCTAATGACATAATCCAAAAGAATCTTGATTTAAACAAAGTATATATAGCAAATATCAATGCAGACAACACAAGTGTAATTAAACGTATTTTTGCAAACTACCACTTACCGATCAATATTGAAAGCACAAAGACACTATACGAAACAACTGAAGGACTAAACTTTTTAAATAGTCTAGATTTAGAAAAAGTGCAAAATGAAGAAATTAAAAATGGTATTATTAAAGTTTTAAATAAATACAGTTTCATTAAAGATATTACTGAAATTAAAGACATCTTAAAAGAAGAATTTAAACACACAAAACTTAAAAGTGAAAAACTTACAAACTCTATTAATATAATAGACCTTAAAAATAATATCCCAGAAGAAGACGATTGTATTTACTTAATAAACCTAAATAAAGAAACAATTCCTCATAATTATAAAGATGAAGATTATATCTCAGATAATGAAAAAATGCCTTATTTAGATCAAACATATCAAAAGAACAACAATGAATTCATCATCTGGAAAAGAATAATTAATAATACTAAGAATTTAATTATTACAACAAGTAAGCAGAACTTAAAAGGCAGTACTAAAACTTCCCCACTTATCGAAGAATTTAAACTAGAAGTTATCAAAAAAGATTACATACCAAGCATGTATTCTAATCAAAGTAACAAGTATAATTTAAGTTCACTTCTAGACGAATATATAAAATATGGAACCTTCAACATAAACATTCCTATATTATTAAACACATATAAAAATATAGAATATATGACATATGATAATACCTACCACAAGATAAACTTTACTTACGACAAATTAAACCTATCATATACTAAATTAAATACTTACTATGAGTGTCCTTTCAAATATTACTGCTCGTATATTCTTAAATTAGATAATTATGAACAAACCTTTGATGCTTATGCAGGCTCTTTATGCCATCATATATTACAAAACATGTTCAAAGAAAATTTTAACTTTAATACAGAAACAGAAATCTATCTTAAAGAAAATCCATTTAACCTAACTTTAGAAAACAAAATTTTCTTAAATAAAATGCTAGAAGAACTTAAAAACGTTATTAAAAATATTAACTCACATTTAAACATTACTAACTATAAAGAAATAGAATGTGAAAAAAATATTGAAATTACAAAAAACAAAATTAAATTTGTTGGTATTATAGATAAGATAATGAAGTATGATGACAAAATAGTTTTAATCGACTACAAAACTGGCGAAACAGATATTGATTTAAGACTAGCTCCATATGGACTAAAACTCCAGCTTCCAACATATATTTATCTAATTCAAAACTTATATCCTAATAGTAAAATTGTCGGTATCTATCTACAAAATATCATAAGCCCAATTATCAATTTTAAACCTTGGAAAACTAAAGAAGAACAAATAAACGACCACCTAAAACTAAATGGTTACACTATTGGTAATGAAAGTCTTATATCTGAGTTTGATCCAACCTACGAAAACAGTGAGTATATTAAAAGCATGACTCTAACGCAAAATGGATTTAGTAGATACGCCAAAATACTTACTGAAGATGAATTAAAATACTTAGGTACATTTGCTGAAGAAAAAATAGACGAAATGATTAAAAATATAGATAATGCAAACTTCAAAATAGAACCTAAAATTAAAGGTATTGACAACATTAGCTGCAAATTCTGTAAATATCAAAGCATCTGTTTTAAAACTGAAAAAGATAACAAGTACATATACCCAGACGAAGAATTAAAATTTTTAAGAGGTGATGAAAATGCCTAAATGGACAAAAGAACAAGAACTAGCAATCAACACTGAAGGAAGCAATATTATTGTATCAGCCGGTGCTGGTTCTGGTAAAACAGCTGTACTAACTGAGCGTGTAATAACTAAACTTAAAAAAGGTGTTCACATAAATGAACTTCTAATCTTAACATTTACAAATAATGCAGCAGCAGAAATGAAAGAAAGAATTAAAAAAGCAATTAGCAAACTACCAGAACTTACCGAAGAAATGAATCTAATCGAAACTGCTAACATAACAACATTCGATGCCTATGTCTTATCTCTAGTAAAAAAATATCACTATTACCTAGGGCTAGATGCTGGTCTAAGTATCATAGATGCATCCATAATTAAACTAGAAAAGAAAAAACTAATTGATAAAATATTTGAAGATAAATACCAAGAAAATAATAAAGACTTTATTAACTTCATAACAAAATACCGTGTCAAAAATGACAAACTTCTTAGAAAAAAAATTCTCGCAATAGACTCATCCCTAGATCTACTTATCAATAAGGAAGACTTTTTAAATAATTATATTGACAACTATTATACTGACGAAAACCTAGAAAATCTATTTAACTCATATGAAAAACTTATTCAAAAGAAAATAAATTCAATAAAAAACAGTCTTGAAAATTTAGGTTATGAAATAGAAGAAAAAACATATCAAAAATTCTTTGCAGTTCTAGAGCCACTAATAAAAGCCCAAGACTACAATACTATCAGACTATCACTAGACTTCACAATGCCTAGACTACCTAATGGTTCGGGTGAAAAAGCTAAATATTATAAAACTCAAATTAGTGAAATTACCAAATCTATAAAAGAACTATGCTACTTTGATAAAGAAGTACTTATAAATAATTTAAGAAGTACTAAAAGTGATGCCAAAATAATTGTTGATATCATCAAAGTTTTACACAAAGAAACCGAAAATTACAAATATTCAAAAAATATGTTTGAGTTTAACGACATTAGTAAACTAGCAATTAAACTAATAAAAACGAACGAAGAGGTCCGTACAAATCTTAAAAATTCATTCAAAGAAATCATGATCGACGAATATCAAGATACAAGTGATATGCAAGAAACCTTCATCTCCTTAATTGAAAATAACAACGTTTATATGGTTGGTGATGTTAAACAATCTATCTATCGTTTCCGTAACGCTAACCCAGATATCTTCAAAATAAAATATGATAAATATAAAAACGAAGTTGGTGGAAGAAAAATAGATTTAAATAAAAACTTCCGTTCAAGAGAACAAGTCCTAGACAGTATCAACGATATCTTTAATCACATAATGGATGACTTTATCGGAAACGCTAACTACCACAAAGAACACCGTCTAATCTTTGGTAACCAAGGCTTTTACATCTTTGGTAGTAACAAAAATAATAACAATCTAGAAATTTATAACTACGAAAAAGACAAAGACCACACTAAAGAAGAAATTGAAGCGTTCATTATTGGAAATGATATTAAAAAGAAAATTAAAGATAAATACCAAGTACTAGATGATGAAGTTCAAAGAGATATAACATTCAAAGACTGTTGTATTCTCATGGATAGAACAAGCAGCTTTGATACATATAAAAAAGTATTTGATTACCTTCAAATACCCCTTAATATTTACAAAAACGAAGATATTCTTTTCACAGATGAAGTATGCTTAATAAATAATATTTTAGGACTAATAATAAACATCAAAAATAAATTAAACAACGTAGACACTAATTTTTACTATACCAGCATTGCTCGTAGTTACCTATATAATCTAGATGACAATATAATTTACAATAATCTTATAAATAAACAATTAACTACTACCGAAATATATCAAAAATGCCTAGAAATTAGCAAAAACACCGATAGTATGAGTAACACTGAAATAATTGAAACCATCATCAAAGACTTTAACTTCTATGACAAAATGATTTCTAAAGGTAACATCCTATATAGAAGTATTATTCTTAACAATCTTCTAGAAAAAGCCCAAAGTTTAAATGACGTTGGTATGAACATCTATGACATGAAAGACTTCTTTGAAAACCTAATGGAAAACTCTGAAGTAATTAAACTACCTGCAATAATCAGTGACTCAAACTCCGTCACAATCACTAACATTCATAAATCAAAAGGACTAGAATACAAAATATGTTACTTCTCTGGTTTCCATAAAGAATTTAATCTAATGGATGTTAAAGATAAAATCTTATATAACGAAAAATATGGTTTAATAATGCCTAGCTATAATGAAGGATTCTCTAATACATTCATTAATACAATCTTTAAAGAAGATAATTTAAGAAATGAAATATCTGAAAAAATAAGACTTCTATACGTAGCACTTACTAGAGCAAAAGAAAAAATGATTATTGTAACAAGCCTTGACAGTGACAAAATCTATGTAACAAACAACGAAAAAGTAATTGATGACTTAGACCGTATGAAATATAAATCATTTAAAGATATCCTCAACTCAGTCTATGAATACATAGAAAAATACATCACAAACGTTAATATTCCCGAGATTAATGATAACTACAAAATATCAAAAAATATTAACTTAGATTGCCTAATAAACACAAATGAAACAATAACCGTAGAAGAAAAAGAATTTCAAACAAGTCCATTAGAAGAAAAACACTTTTCAAAAGAAACAAGTAAACTAATCACTGAAGAAGAAAAAAATAACATGAACTTTGGTACAGAAATGCACTACATGTTAGAAAACACTAACCTTAAAAATCCTGATTACACTTTACTTAGTCCTATTGAAAAAAGCATCCTAGAAAACCTACTAAAAAATGACATCTTTAAAAATATAAACAACGCTGAAATTTATCAAGAATATGAATTTATAGATGATAATGAAACAAGTGAAAAAACAGGTGTTATTGACCTCATGTTAGAGTATAATGACCATATTGATATAATTGACTACAAGCTTAAAAACATCGCTGATAATGCCTATAAAAAGCAATTAAACGGATACAAAGAATATATCAAGAATAAAACTCACAAACAGGTAGACACTTACCTTTACTCACTACTAGATAGAACATTAACCAAAATTAATTAATGTTCTTTTTTCTTGACTAAATATAAATAATCACCTATATTAATAAACATGAACGAAGAACAACAAAAAGCAGTACTATCACTTAATGATACCCTCCTCATCGCTGGTGCTGGTTCTGGTAAAACACATACCATAATAAATAAAATAAACTACCTAATAGATAATAACATCTACAAAGAAAAAGAAATCTTAGTTATCTCATTTACAAATGAATCCGTGAATGACATTAAAAGAAAATGTGATAAAGAAATAAATATCACCACATTTCATAAACTAGCTATAAACATTATCAAAGACGAAAACTACCATCTTGCTGGCAACACCCTAGACTATATCATCAATGAATACTTTGAAAGCTATGCTAAAACAAATAAAAAAACAGCAAGCATCATTAAAAGAATATGTATCGAAACAACCATTTCAAATCTAAAAACATATGTTAAAACATTTATTAACCTATATAAAGCTAACTATTCATCAATTGATACACTATGGAATCTTTATAATAAATCACACTTCATAAATAAAGACTACTTAAAAATCATCCTAGATATTTATCTAATCTATCAAAGAGAACTAGAATCATCTGGTACCCATGACTTTAATGATTTAATAATAAATGCCGAAAAACTTATATCAAACAACATTAAAAAAGTACCTTATAAGTTTATAATAATCGACGAATTTCAAGACACATCTTATACAAGACTTAACCTAGTCCTAGCAATTAAAAAAATAAATAATGCCAAAATATTCTTTGTTGGTGATGACTACCAATCTATCTATAGATTTAGTGGTCTAGATTTAAATATCTTTCTAAACATAAAAGAATACATACCAGAAATAACTATTTTAAAATTAGTAATGAACTATCGAAATAATCAAGAAACAATCAACTTAGCAAATAAATTTATAATGCAAAATAAAAAACAGATTGAAAAAACAGTAATCTGCCAAAAAAATTTAAATAAACCAATAAAAATAATTAACTTTTCAAATAAACAAACAATTATAAACAAAATTATTCCCAACCTCTTTGGTACAACACTTATAATGGGAAGAAATAATAAAGACAAAGATAACTACAATATTAAAGAAACTGAAAATCTAAAATTTTTAACAATTCACAAATCAAAAGGTCTAGAATTTGATAATACCATCATAATAAATCTTGAAAACAAAACAAATGGCTTTCCATCTAGAATACCTAATCCCAAACTATTAAATAAAATAATTAAAACAAACTCTTACCCAGACGAAGAAGAAAGAAGGCTCTTCTATGTTGCTCTTACTAGATCAAAAAACTATACTTACCTACTAGTACCTAAAAACAACCCATCTATATTTATTACAGAAATTAAAAAATACGGAAAAGAATATATTGAAGAAATTAATCTTTAGAATAATAAATTTTTGTAATTGGATATCCTTTACTATATATCATTTCCTTATATTCAGTACTACTTTTACTATCTAAGTAATTACTAAAATCCTTCATAAAAATTTTCACATCACCACCCATATAATCAAAACAATCATCATAAGAACAAACTCTATCAAAATATTTATCTGACACTTTATCACTAAAATTAAGTGTAGTAACACCTTCAGGATACACAACATCACTATTTTCATAAGCATAACTATTACTAAAAACCAAATAACTTAAAACTATTCCATAAAATAAAAATAAATTAAAAACAACATACTTCCTCATAAACATCAGTATTATTATTCCCAAATAAGAAAAATATAAACAAAAAAAGGACTATTTCCAGTCCCATTTAAACTCTTTATAAGCCTTAATATAATTATACCTGATCTTTAATAAAAGTAACTTTCTTAAGAAACCATTATCCTTTTTATAATTAAGTGCTTCTGTTCTATCTTTCCACATAGATAAAGCCTTCTTCTTAAACTCTTCATTTGTAATATACTTCTTAACTACACACTTAGGTACAAACGTCTCAAGTACTTCCTTATCACAAACCTTATATTTAAGTTCCTTGCCTTCAATCAAATCCTTATAAAGTAACTCAATCAAATTAAATCCAGCAGGTGTTATATAATAAGAACATCTTCCTTGTCTAGCATTAATCTCCATTACTTTATACTTACCATCTCTAGCATCATACTTCATATCAAATTCAGCAAATCCTTGATATCCTATTTTCTCAGTAAACTTTCTAATCTTCTCAATTTGCTCTTCTACTCCAGGATACTGTGAATACCCATTAATAATAACGGCTGCATTACCAATCATTCTAGGAGCATGCTCTTGCAGACCTATTTGAGCAAAAGAAACCATCTTTACCTTCTTATTCTTATCTGCATAAACTACTGCATCAAATAAATGTGAATCATCACCAGGAATATACTCTTGAATAATAATTGTATCCGTATAATTACCCTTCTTAAACTTATCAATAACATCAAGTAACTCTTCCATCGTATCTAACTTATAAATCTTCTTCTTACCAACAAAATTAATATGTTTAAATAAAATAACATTTGCTGGTTTAACAATTACCGGGAAAGTTATATCTTCTGGTTTAATCTCTTCATTCTTAGTACAATCATAATAAATACTTCTTGGTAAATCAATTACACTATCTGCATACGTCTTATAAAAGTCTTCCTTATTAACTAAAGTATGTTGTAACTTAACACTAGGATAATTAAAGAAAAATTTACTCTTAAGCTTACTCTTATTCTTTGCTATAAACTCACCATAAGTCTCATTACTACTAACAAGAAGTATTTTCTCCTTTTTATGCTCTTCATAATACTTATCTAATTCACTTAAAAATACTTTTTCATCCCATAGATTCTCTACATACTTAATATTTAAAATCTTAGTATATCTCGTATAAGCAAAAGGCTTCTCACCAGGAATTATAATACTAAGCAAATCTGCTTTTTCTCCTGTAAACTCATGATAACATCTAGCTAAATAATAAGCATTAATATCATTTCCAATAATAAGTGCTCTAAACTTCTTCATCTTCTATCCTCTTTCCATTATAAACATAAACTCTTGGTACTCTGTATGTAACACTGCAAATTAACTTATACACATTAACTCCAGTATATCCAGCAATCTCACGAATACCAATCATATCACCAAATATAATAACCTCATCACCTAATTTAACATCCTCATCAATTATAACAGAAGTTATATCCATATAATTAGTAATAGTCTTATACTTCTTACCCTTAATCTCTACATAATATGGTTTAATAAGTGCAAAATCAGCAAAGCCATAAGGAAGTATGCCTATCTTAATATTAGATTTAGCATCATACATACCACCATATCCAACACCTTCTCCAGGCTTAATCTCTTTTATCTCCATCACATTAGTAACAAACTTAAATGCAATATTTAACTTTAAAGGACTAACCTCCGGAACATATTTCTTAAAAGTTAACTTATTAAAAAGTTTTCTCTTCCAAGAAAGTGGAAATGATCTTTTCGCAAATCCATACATTACAACACCTAATCTTACCCCATTCGCAAAATCAAATGCCTTATGTTGCTCCATCGTCAAACTTCTATCCAAATGAACAATATCTACCTTACTTAAATCAATATCCTTAGTTATATCTTTAAATCTAGATACCTCTTTATTTAGCTCTTCACCTACTCCAGAATATAACTGAGTAAACACACCTTCCATATATAAATTCTTATCTGAATTATTATAAATATAAGAAGCTACCTCACTAGACTTAACGCCAAATCTATTCATTCCCGTATCAATCTTCAAATGAAACTTAACCCTTATTTTCTTTTTCTTAATCTCATCAAAAATATCTTTGTTATCTATCGTTATTGTAATATTATTCTTTGAAGCAACCTCGGCATCACTAGCACTAACTGGCTCCAAAACTAATACAGGAACATCACTATATCTTTTTCTAACATCTAATCCCTCTTCTAAAGTAGCTACTGCCAAATAATTAATGCCAGCCTTAAGCATATACTTAATAACTCCTAACCCATGCCCATAAGCATTAGCTTTAACCACTCCAAAATAATACTTATAAGAAGAATACTCTTTTATTATTGCTTTAACATTATCCTCAATAACATTACAATCAATAAGTGCATATGTCTTTCTATACATCAAATCACAACCTTAATTAACAAAAAAATTATATCATTTATTACTATTATTTACAATAAAATGGGCTTTATTCTAAACTATATACTTACTTCATTGACTTTCTTTTTACTCTTTACAAATGACACAACTTTAGCCTCACTCGAATATATAAAATTTAAAAAATCTGCAATTGAAATATCTGCTTTAAATGTAGTTTCACCTTCATAAATATCTTCAAACAATATCCTAACATCATCAAAAGAACCACTTTGAATAACCGTATACTTACCATGAGCAATACTATTTCTTATTCCATTAATAATACCCCTGTTATAGACAAGTAAACTATTATCAGTTACATAATCTACCGCATCATCATAAGTTGCTTTAGCTGATGCTACATCACTAATCATAGTTGCTTCTAAAATCTTATCATTATTTAAATTAGCACTAAGTACTGCTTGTGCCTTAGTATTTCCGCTTAACTTAACCGCATTTAAACTCTCAGTATTTTTCTGTATCTTACTTTGAATAGCAGCAAGTCTTTTAGAAGCTCCCATATAAGTTTCCTTATGACTATCTATTGGTCCATTATCTGGCTTTAAATAACTAACATTAAATGCAGAAAAATCTAATGTACTATAATCAAATCCAGTATTATCTCCACTAGTAAAAGCATTCTCATTATCTAACAAATCATCATGTAAATATCCAAACAAAGTATTAAATAAACTAACTGAAGCCGCAGCAAGTTCTTCATTACTAGCAACAAAAAAATTACCATATTTATTTGCTATATAATTACTAATTTTACTCTTATCAGTAGATTGCAAGTCATACGCAGCCTCAAGTAATATAAAGTCATTAAAAGAAGCACCAATCTCACTAAACTTCTTTCCTTCCGTAACTCTCTTTAAAACTTTATCACCTATAGCATCCACTGCTTCAGTATATTCTTGATCCTTTAATACCTCAAACAAACTATCTGCAAACTCATCAAGATCATCAAACTTAACATATCTTACATCCCAATCAAAATCATACTTATCTTTAACCATATCTTTAAACAAAGTAAAAGCCTTTAAATTAGAAGTACTTTTGTAAGTATCAATTACCTCATCTAACATATCCGCTAGATCCTTACTAATAATTACCCCATCTTTACTTTTCAAAGTAACTTCCACCTTTTTAAAATTAGATATTACTCGCTTAACCTCTTTACTATCTTTTAAAGGTTTAGTTCTATTTTTTTCTGCTTTTTCATTCATAACAAAACTTTTCTCACAAACTTTTATTTTTACTCTTCTAAAATAATTCTTAAGAGAATAAATTACAAAAGTAGCAAGCTTATCTATATTTAGTTTTACGCCTCTTCCAGCAAAATCTAAAATAACCCTGTTATGATCTAAATCAAACATAAAATTACCATGAGCAAGCTTATTACGAATCATTGCAACTACAGTCGCAGCATCGCTAAAACTATAACCATCTATTACATAACCACTATCAGTCTTGGTTGCTATCATACTAACCGACTTAGCTAATTCATCTGCAAATATCTGTGTCTCAAACTTAAGTTCAGGAGCTTTTGTAACAATCTCTTCCTTTATTCCAAGAAGTATATTACTAATAAGTGCAACTCTAGCAGCATTATAATTCTTCTTATCAAGAATATAACTACCATCATACTCATCACCCACAAACTGATTAAGTAAAAATAAAGAATAAGCCTTCGCCCCAGAATAATAATCTAACATACTATCAATTTTATCCATAAAAATCACCTGTCTCTTTTAAATTATATCATATCACAAAAAAAGGATAAAACATTACCCTTCATTCTCATCAAAACTCATATTATTCTCATAATTAGTAATAATAACTTCCTTAACCTTGCCCCTCTTCTTACCATTAGAATTAATATTACGATTAGCTTCTATAACATAAATATTATAATCTTTATATAGCTCACTAATTAAACTAGTCTTATTATTAGATAGCATTACATAACAGCCCCTATCACTTAACTCCTTAAACACTCTAGCAAGTCTAACTTGTTCATTCTTCCCAAAGCCTTCTTCAGTATAACTATTAAAAATAGAAGTATCTGAATCATACGGAGGATCAAAATAAATAAAATCACATTTCTTAGCATCTTTAACAGCTTCTTCAAAATCAACAGAAAGCATCTTTACATCATTATAATTAAAATATCCACAAATAATTCCTAAATTCTGCCCCTCATAAGTATTAACACTAGTCTTCTTTCCAAAAGGAACATTAAACTCATTCTTACTATTAACTCTATATAACCCATTAAAACAAGCTTTATTTAAATAAATAGTTCTAGCAGCCCTCTTATAATCAGGAAGTCTATTAAACTTAGCCTTATCCCTATCTAAATTTCTAATTTGATAATAATACTCTTCACTATGATTAGCTTCATGATGATTAAGTTCTCTGCACATCGCATCAAACTTTTTAGCATCTTTCAAACACACATATACATTCATAAGTTCTTTATTACAATCATTAATAACCGCACTTCTAGGCGATAACTCAAAAAGCAAAGCCCCACCACCAACAAATGGCTCATAATAAGTATTAAACTCATTAGGTGCATAAAACTTTAACTTATCAATAATCTGTCTCTTACCACCAGCCCACTTAACAAAAGGCTTTCCCTTTATCATTTACATCACCTCATACAAGATATATTCTATCATAAAGTAAGGAATATACCAAAAGAAATCCAGAAAAAGTAGATAAATTAATAACTATAATGCATAATTATTATTATTAAACATACAATAAAAAAGCAATAATACAAAGATTGACATTAAAATCAAAATATTTTATTATTGTTATACCGGAGAGCAATCTTGTCAGGTCAATAGTTAGGATACGATTTTTTTAAATTAAACGTACTGTATTGTGCGTCGCCCTAACTGGGAAGAAGCCATTTTATGGCTTTTTTCGTTATGGAAGAACAATAAATAAATCTGCTAAAGAATTCATCCCATCCAATTCTTCAATTGCTTTTTTTCTTATTGTACCGGCAAGTAAATCTGCCACTTGAACAATATAACTTTTACCAGAATCTTGATAAGAAATTAAAATATCTAAATCAAAATAAATAATTGGCTTAATTAAAGAAGAATAATTAAAATTAACAATGCCATACTTTAGTTCTTCTATAAGACCATCATGTAAATTGTAATAACCATTACTCTTAGTACTTTGATGATCAATATTAATTATTAGTCTAATTGGCTTATTAGGATCAATTTTTTCATCACTTATTAAAAACTTCATTAATTTCATTATAAATACCCAAATAACACTTTTTTGAAATAAAACTATCATCATTAAGAATCTTCTCTAACTTTCTTTTATACTCACTAAATATAACATACTCATTAGAGTCATTACTATATCTTTTAAACAAACTCATAGTCATCAACTTACTAAGATAATTCTATCAAATATTAACAAAAAAATCTGCAAATATTAAAAATATGCAGAACATCATACAATCATAATATATTTAACCAAACATAATTTTAACAACTTATTTTTCATTATTATGGATTTATCACTTGCTATATTTCCCGTAAATACCCCTATTTTACCTATCTTGCTCTATGCAGTTGTTCCCCATTTGTTCCCGAAAAAAGCATTACATATTAGTTATTTGCCACCTAATATATCTGCTATCATCACTTTATATTTACTTTCGTTTATTTGACAATCTAATGCTTTAGTTAATTCTTTTATATCTTCTTCAACTAAATCTTTTTTATCTATTAAGGTTTCATATACTACTTTTATCTTTTCTTGATTTTCGATTATGTATTTATTATTTGTATCGTAATAGAAATACCGTTTAATAAAACTCTTACTATCTTTTACATCATTAATATAGTAAGCAACATTCATTAAATTTACATATGTACATAAATCTATAAAATTCAGATCAAACTTACTTTCTTCATTACCTATTTTTTTATTTAAGAAGTTTAAATACATATATTCTATAACCAACATCATATATTTTAGATTTCCTAACAAATAGTTTTTATACTTAATTATTTTATTCATGTATGATACAAGTTCCTTTAAACTGCAAGGATGAATAATTTTACAAAGGTATTTGTATATGTTATTGAAATCATCTGGTTCAAAATAATCTGTAAATATTGAACTACAATTTTCTACTAATACTTTACGTAATTCTCCTACTGATGTATCTAAAGTAGTTTTGATTTCTTTGTCATATGAAGTTGCAATTATATAAATAATATTTTCATACAATGTTCTTAACACTGTAGCAGCATTTAATAAATCCTGTCTATTAATTAATTCATTTACCAATTTAAAATCTGCTTTCACCTTTTCATATGTTGGTTTTGACTTTGTATATTTACTTATCTTTTTAAATTCAAAGCAATCAATTTCGTCACTAAAAACATAGTTAGCACAATTTAATAATTTCATACATTTTTTGTAATCATTCATCTTCTTAATAAACAAACTTGTATTAGCCATAATTTCACCTCTTTTAAGTATCTATTATACACTAAAAAAGCCTAGGATTACTCTAAGCTTTATGTTATCATTCATTTGTATCAACAAATTCTAAAGAATAATCATAATATTTTTTTAATACCTCTAGAAATGCATTTGTATTATCTTTCTTACAGATGCTTCTAACAAATACTTTTATACCATTTGATTCAACTTCTGAATATGAATAATCTTTAATAATTGGATTATTTTCTTCTACAATTAGTTCGTGTGAATGCATTTTAAAATCACGAATCTCTGAAGGTATATCTCCATATTTTGTTATTTTATTATCAAAAATGTAATCTTGAATTAATGATCTTACTAACTTTGCATTATCATAATAAACGTTTTTATATAACCACTTTGATTTGCCTGTTTTTCCACTTTCGGATTGATCTAATATTTTTAAATTAATATCTTCTCTACTGATATCTAGCATTTTTTCTATTTTAGACATCAGATATTTTTTTCTTTCTAATATCTGTTCAATATCCCATGTTTTATTTCCAGCATCATAATATTCAATTATTGTTCTCGTAAATTCAAACGACGTAATGCCAGATTTATTATTTCCATTCTCATCTTGGCCTTTATAAATTCTTATTTTGTTTTCAAATCCACAATTAAGTGCTTCTTCATTTTTGATATCCTGAAGTAAGGCCATATTTCCTAAACCATTGATTTCTGAAGACACTTCTTCATCTTTTATATAGCTCCATTCATTTTTTTGTTTATATGCTCTTGGCAATATATGATCCATATGTAGTGTACTGTCCAATGAATAAAAACTATTATTCGTGCTTTCTCTATTTTCATATTCTAAAGATAACATTAATGGTTTTAAGAACTTTTCATTATAAACATCATTATCTAATGCATCATATACTTTTGCATACATTCTTCTTGATATTATAGTTCTATTTAAATCTTCTTTTATTTCATCAATACTGTTTCCATTAACGATTGATTCTATTAATTTAAATGAAGTTTGTTTTATTTGGTTTAATGTGCATCCTGCAGTTAATGAGATATAGAAAAATCTTCTAATTTCTTTAAATAATTTATCCTTTTCTGGATAATTTACTTGGTATGCACTTGTTAATGCAGTCATAACATAGAATTTCCATGGTATATATCTTAAACTTAGTATTACTGGATTATTTGACTCATAAACTTTCTTTAATGATTCCGAGAAACTATGAAGTTCTGATACTAATTCGTATACATCACTTCTTTGAATAATATCTCTTAATTCATCTACAACTTGTCTTTTAGGATTTGATTTCAATTTATAATATTCATAGAATACTACAAAGTCATCAATTTTAAATCCATATTGTTTAGATAAGTCTTCAATATTCTTCCAGTTATTGTTAAAGATTTGTTTTCCTGTTTCATCATCTTGTTCATATTTACCTATTATATATGATTTTACAATATCAGATGGCGACAATTCTAATCCCCTATCATTTAATACTTGGAATAGTTTAATAGCGAATGATTGATTAGTACATTCTATTTTAATAATGTTTGTAGAATAGAATATATAATTTACAAATTCATCTAATTCTGTTTCATTTAACTCTAATAATTTCTTATAAAAGAATACTGCTGAATTAATATATTTATATTGTGGATCGTCCAATTTTAATTCTCTTTTTGTTGGTTCATCAATATCAGCAAATGATTCACAATTGATTATTAAATCATTAAATATAGAATCATATTTAGGATCAGTTTGTAGTTGTAATCTATTTTTCCTTCCCTGGAATAAAATACAATTTTGAATTTTATCTTTATCAGCAACAAATATTTCATCACTATTTTTATTTATTTCTGGAAAGTCTTTTACTAATACATTCATTAATATCATTAATGTCGTAATTCTTTGTTGTCCATCTATTAATTCAAAATATCCTTTACCATCATTAACGACTACTATTGAACCTAAAAAGTAGCAATCATTATCAACAGTTTTATTTTGATATGCTTCATATAAATCATCCCATAATACCTCTAATTGATCATTAGTCCAACTGTATTGTCTTTGATAATTAGGTATCTTATAAATACCATCGCAAGAAAATATTTCACTTATTGTTTGATTAATTGGTTTAAATGTATCTACTGCCATAATTTCACCTCTAATACACCATATTTCTGCATTTTAATTCAGCTTGTTTTATAACTGTTTCTACTGCATTATCCCTTTTAATTGGAGGATAATTATATTTTATTAATAGTTTCTTAATTTCAATTCTCATATGTGCTCTAGCTGATTTTTTGATATCCCAGTCTATCGTCATATTGCTATTAACAACATCTACTAATTCTTTTGCTATTTGAACTAAAACTTCATCTTGCATTAGCTCTTTAATATCAGGATCATTGCCTAACGCATCAAAGAAAGCTTTTTCTTCTACAGATAAATTATATTCATTACCTGATTCAACTTCTTTTTCTATTTCTTTCTTTAATTTAATCATTTCTTCTAGCATTTGTTCAATATCTGCTATTGAAGTTCTTTCATTATAATTCTCAGCTATTTGTTTAAATCTTTCTGAGAATTTTTGCATCATTATGAAGTTAGTAGCACCTATTTTTTCTATATATTCCTTAAGTGCGTGTTTCATTACTTCTACTGCAACATTTTTAGATTTCATCTTTGATAGTTTTGCTATCATTTCATCATTCAATAAACTAAAAGCATTACTTTTTTGAACTGTTCCTATATGAATTAGTTCATCATCTTCAATTGCTTTTTCCAACATTTTAGCAACATTAGCATTTATTTCTTTAACATCTAATTTTCCACCATTTAATTTACTTAAAAATGATCGAACAGAAATAATGTATAACACTTCTTCTTTATATTTATAATCTAATTCTCCAGTACAAACAGAATATAATCCTTTAACATCATAGCTATATCTTAAAAATCTTTTTTTGATATCCTCTTCTCTTAGAATATAGTTTGATCCTTCATTGATTAAATCATATTTACCCTTATTGTCCAATTTACCAAAGTTACTATAATCAAATCCATGAAACAAGTTTCTTATTAATTCAATTTTATCGGATAACATTTTTACAATTTCTGCATTGTCCACAACTTTTCCTTGATCTCTCTCTGTATATGTTTTTAAGGCTTCTAACAACCATCTTTTTAGTCCAATGTAATCTACTATTAATCCACCTGTTTTGTCTTTATAAACTCTATTTACACGAGCTATAGCCTGCATTAAGTTATGAGCTTTCATTGGCTTATCAATATACATTGTTCCAAGAGATGGAACATCAAATCCTGTTAACCACATATCAACAACGATTGCTATTTTAAATTCTGAATTAGCATCTTTAAATTCTGTTTCTAATTCTTTTTTATCTTTTTTGGATCCAATAGCCAATTGCATTTCTTCTGGATCATTATTACTTGGTGTAATAATCATATGAACTTTATCTTTATAATCAGGTCTTAATTCTAAAATCTTCTTATACATTGTAAAAGCACTATATCTTGAATATGCTACTATCATAGCTTTATTAGCTACTAAGTCTTTTCTATCTTCGTAGTGTTCAATAATATCTTTTACAATCATTTCAAGTCTATCTGGATCTTCAAGTATTTTTCTCATACTTGCCATTTCAATTTGGGATTTCTTTATTTCCTCTTCGTCAGCTTTTTCTTCATCTTCTAATGATTTGTAATATGCATCTATTGCTTGTAATATTTTTTCATTTAACCCTACTTTAGCCATTCTAGCTTCATATAAAATTGGAACTGTAGATCCATCTTCAATTGCTTGAGTCATATCATACACATCAATAATTTCTCCAAACACATTTGTTGTTGAATGATCTTTTGTTTCAACAGGAGTTCCAGTAAATCCAATATAGGTTGCATTTGGCAATGCATCATGTAAATATTTTGCAGTACCATATTTTTTTACTGCTTCAAATTTGGCCATATCGAATTTCATTACAGCGTCTATTCCATAATGACTTCTATGGGCTTCATCTGCAACTACAAGTATATCTTTTCTTTCACTTAATAATCCTGTTTCTTCTTCAAATTTTTGAAGTGTTGTAAATATAATTCCACCAGCAACTTTTCCGTCTAATTGTGCTTTTAAATCTCTTCTAGATTCTATCTGTATAGGCGTTTGTCTTAAGAAATCACTACATTTAGCAAATGTTTCAAATAATTGATTATCTAAATCATTTCTATCTGTTACAACTATTACTGTTGGGTTATTTAATTCTTTTATCATATTACCAACATAGAATACCATTGAAAAACTTTTGCCAGATCCTTGAGTATGCCAAATAATACCGGCTTTCCCATCTGTTGACTTTAATGTTCTTTCTATTGCTTTCTCTACTCCATAGTATTGGTGATATGCAGGTAATATTTTATTGTCATCACTATATAAAATAAAATTATTAATTAAATCCATTAATGTTTCTTTTTTAAACATTCCTTTTATTAAAGATTCATGAGTATTTAATTTATTAACTTTGTCATTAACACCTGTTTTCTTCCATTCATTAAATCTAGAATAATTACAAGTTATAGTTCCTGCCTTAGCTTGTACTCCATCACTTATAACTAATATTTGATTGTAATAGAATAAACTTGGTATATGAACATTCATATAACCTTTTAATTGATTGTAAGCACTTTCTAAGTCGACTTCTTCACGAGTCATGCTCTTTAATTCAAAAACTATTAAAGGAAGTCCGTTTATAAATATAATGACATCAGGTCTTTTTTCGCTATGTTCAATAATAGTAAATTGATTACTGACTAAGAATTCATTATTATCTATATTTTCAAAGTCGATTAGTTTAACAGTATGATATCTTACCCCTTCCTTAGTATACTCAGGCACACTAACTCCAGTATGAAGATTTTTACTAAACACTTTATTATTATTAACTAAATTATTTTGACCAAGATTTTTAATTATTCTAACTGCTTCAGCAATTATATTTTCATTTAATCCTTTATTTATTTTAAACAAAGCACAAGTCAAATTATATTCTAATATTACTTCTGAATAATCTCTACCAATTGATTCTCCAGATTCATAAGAATATCCTTGTTCTTTTAATAAATCTATAGTCATTAATTCTAAACTTTCTTCATTAAACATACAATTTCACTTCCTTATAGTTTTATACTATTTTCAATTTTATTAATAGTTTTATTTTTAACTAATTCTTCATAGCTATTATTTAAATTATCAATTGCATCATATAATCTTTTTCTATTAGTTAATTCGCCATATTCTTTTTGCAATTCTTTATAACTTGGTTTTTGCTTTCTAGGTATTTTATCATTTGCCATATTGTCAAGAATCACTTGATATTTATATAATTCAATTAAAATATTTTGATAGTTAAATACAAATTTACTTAAATATTGTGATTCTTTATTTGGAAAAATAAATTTTATCTCTGTTGATAGTTTTTTTAGTTCTTCTATTTTTATTAGAAAATTAGTTTTATACTCATTATTTTTAGGATTGCTGATTATACAAGCTATATCTTTTAAATATTCAATATTAGTCAAGTTTATAAATTGAAAATCCACAATAATTGCTTCATCATCTTTGTTATCTTTATAATCAAGTAGATTTATGTTATCTTTATATAATTCAATTAGACTTTTAGCTAAAAGATATTTATCTAATCTTCTATTGAATAAAAATTGCTTATTGCTTAATTTTATTTGCCTATGTGTTTGAAACAAAGCAAATATAGCTGTTAAAGCAACAATTGCAGATAATACTATATTTAATATTGATTCTTGACTCATAATACACCTCATTTAACTAACAACTTAATGAATAAATTAGTTAATCCAAAAACAAAAGCTATCTCATTACTATTGATATTTTCATTATGCTTAACATTATCATTGTTGTACTTTAGGTAATAATCTAATAATTTTTGAAACATATTTATAAATTCTTGAGAACAATTTTTAGTTTTTAGATATGCACATATGGCACTAATGTTGTTTTCTAAAGATTTCCCATTAGATAATATCTGCTTACAAATTAGTTCCAAGGATAATCTTAAATTATCAATTATATTTCTTTCATATAATCCCATGGTAAACAATGAACAAGCATCATCATATACTTTCTTTGCTTTTGTAAAATTTTCTAATAATCCCCTATTCTCTATAATATCTTCACTTAACTCTACATCATTGATTTTATCTACATATTGTGGAAAATTAGTATATAATTTTATTTTTACTTCTTTGAATTCCTTTGACTCATTATATCTTCTTAATTCGCAAATATATTTTATAATTTCAAATGCTTGTTGATCATTAAACCTTTGAAGATTTTCTTTAAGTGCAGTTCTCTTATTTGAGAAAGTTTGACTGAAACCTTTATAAATTTTAGTATGAGGAATATTAACATTATATTCGGCTGCAAATCTATTACATATACTTATTATTTCACTCGTTGAAATTCCTGTATCAGTATCTCCTAATATATCACTAGCATAATCAATAAATGAATTCATTTTACTCATAATATTCCTTCTTCCTTAAATCACAATTTGTATGATTAAATTTCTATATTATCTAAATCTATTTCACCATTCATTAACTTTGGTAATAATGTATCTCTTAATTCTTCTAATTTTTTGTTTTCTTCAATTATATTTTTTGATTTATCCATTAAAATTTTAAGAATATCTTCTAATTCCTTATTTTTAGAATCTGAGCCAATAACAAATTCTATTTTATTCATATTTTCTTGATTTATTTTTGGTTGAACAGCTCCAGTAATAATATTTTCAATATTAATTTTTCTTAAAGCAAACATTAATAATTCAGTTGAAATGTTTTTGCCTTTTAATACATGGGCATGGTTGTTAATCCAATTTTTACCCCATATATATTGTAAAACTGGATATCCATCATTTGTCTTAACAGTTCCATCTTCACCCATCAACAAATAAATATCATCAAAAATATAGTCATCAACATAATCTATGATTGAAGTTGCTCCATAATAAGGATATATTCCTCTATGTTGCTCTCTTTCTCTACTTGACATAGGTTTTCTTTTTGAATCATAATTATCTGCTACTTCATTCAATTTAACAATTTTATAATCAGATGGCAAATTATCTTTATACTTGCCAAAATATTCATTATATAAATTATCTCCCATCTCATACAAATTATTATTTATTTTTTTATTTAGTACTATCTTTTTATCAATACTTTCAAGTATCTTAACAATCTTTTTTTGCACAACAGATGAAGGTACATATATACTATACTTCATAATAGCTTGTTTATCTCCTCTTGGCATCTTAGTACCTTTACTTGTCTCAGTAGCATATTGAAAAAAGGTCGGCTGACTAAGAAAATAATATAAATATTTTGAATCTATACCTTCTTCACTTCTTATAACTAAAACGTCATTTGAACATCCTCCCTCAAATGTTGCATACCACATTTTTTTAAAATAAGGTCTTATATTCGATAATAATATATCTCCCTTTTTAAAAGAAGTTACTTTATCTACTTTCGGTAATGAAACAGATTCTGTTATTCCAGATAAATTTGGTAACATATTTTCTGTAGATATGTATGATGTTCTATTTAATTTGGATACACTTATTTTTTCTGTAGAAAAAATACTTATTTCAGACAATTGTTTATATTTATTATTTATAAACTCTGCTATTTTTGGTATCTGCTCTTTATACCAATTTGTTATTTGCTCTTGCGGTATTGCAATTAATGGTTCTAAAATAAATGTTATCATTAGCCATAATATTATTTGCTTAGGAAGTGAATGATCATTTTTTATTTCTATTTTATTTATATTTTCTATATCTTTATAGGTAATAGAATTTATTACTTCTTTTGTATCTTCTTCTGAATAGTTATAGTTGTTACTATTTATCAAAGTTTCACATAGTGCTATAAATTCTTTTGAATTATAAAAAGAATTTAAAGATTTATATACTGTTTCAATACTACTTGAATAATCTGTAATTATTTTGGAAACTGTATTTAATATTTTGCTATAGTTTTCACTTATACTTCTTATTGCCTCTGATGCAGCTAATGATGACGCGGTTATACTTTTATAAATGGTATCATAATCTATCTTCGAAACAATGGATTCAATCGCTTTATTAAGACCAGCTGAACTTTTTTCTAAAGATTTTGCAATTTGTTCATAATTAGTTGCTTTTAATTGATCTGATAAATCATCTAAACTATTTACCATAGTTACAAAGCTTTCTTTATATCTCATAACCAATATCCTCTAGATTTTTCTTTATTATTTCTACTAATTCTTGTGATTCTTTAAATTGTTTAGATAATTCAGTTGTGATATTTTTCATTTTTTCATCAAATGGAATATCATCTTCTTTATTATTTTCAACACCAACATATCTTCCTGGAGTTAATACATAATTATTATTTTTTATTTCTTCTAATGTTGCTTTTTTACAAAATCCAAGTTTATCTTCATAGTTTTCATCATTTTGATAATCATGATATGTATCAGCTATTGTAATAATATCATTATGTGTATCATCTTCTAAAAGCTCTCTAAGTTTTCTTGTAACCATAGTACCCATATTTGTTGCATTAATAAACAAAGTGTGTCCTTTTTGTCTTTTATTTCTATTAATTATCCAAACTGAACAAGGAATAGTTACTGTATAAAATAAATTTGCCGGCATTGCAATTATACAATCAACTAAATCGGCTTCAATTAAATTTTTTCTTATTTCTGCTTCTTGTCCCCCTGCAGATAAAGATCCGTTTGCTAATACTATTGCTGCTTTACCATTAGCAGATAATTTAGATATCATATGTTGCAGCCATGCATAGTTGGCATTACCCTTTGGAGGTATACCATATTTCCATCTATAATCATCAACTAATTTTTCTTGTCCCCAATCACTTATATTAAATGGAGGATTTGCAAGAATAAAATCAGCTTTCAAATCTTTATGTAAATCCTCATGGAATGTATCTGCTGCAAATTTTCCTAAATCTCCATCTATAGATCTAATTGCTAAATTCATTTTAGCTAGCTTCCAAGTTGTAGGGTTTTTTTCTTGGCCGAATATAGATAGATTTCTAACATTTCCCTGATGTCTTTCAATGAACTTTAATGATTGAACAAACATACCCCCAGAACCACAAGCTGGATCATATACTCTTCCTTCAAAAGGTTCTATCATTTCAACCATAGTTCTAACAATACATGCCGGAGTATAGAATTCTCCACCCTTTTGACCATCCTTACTTGCAAATTGTCCTAAGAAATATTCATATACTCTACCTAGCATATCTTTTTCAGAAGCATCTTTTGTTCTTAATTTTAAATTAGTAAATAAATCTATTATTTCTCCTAGATTTACATTTCTAAAATCTGGACTATTATATATTTTGAATAGTACTCCTTTTAATGAAGGGTTTTCTTTTTCAATTAAATCTAAAGCATTATCTAAAATTTCTCCAATATTATAGTCTTTTGAATGTTTAACAATATATGACCATCTTGATTTTTCTGGTACAAAGAAAATATTGTCTTCCATATAAGCATCTCTATCTTCTTCTAATCCATATCCTTCATTTACTAAATCGTTATACTTTTCTTCAAATGTATCTGATATATATTTTAGAAATATTAATCCTAATACTACAAACTTATAATTAGTTACAGAAAGACCTCCAATCATCTTATCTGCTGCTGCCCATAAAGTCTTTTCTATCTCCTGCATATCTTTACCCATATCATTACCTCACATCCATTTGATTTCATTTAATTATCTAAATAAAATTATATCATAAAAACATAAAATTTTAGTTATTTGGCTAACAATTTATGGCAAAATTCAATATTTGCTATGAATATGTTGACTAATTTTTAATTTTAAGTGATTAATACAAAGAATTGGAGGAATATTATGATTAGAAAATGTACTGATGAAGATATTTCTGATAAAGAATTAGAAAAGATAATAGTTCCCTTTTATGATAACTATCATGAATATATTATTACTTATGTTATGCCTGAAGTAATTGCATTTTATATTGCTAGCTCCTATAGTAGAAACGCTATATGGGAAACAACGTTTTATCAACATTATAATTCTGCTAAAGATATCTTTAATATTAGTGATGATGAAGACTATGATAGAGTTCCTGCCAAAAGTGGAAAGTGCTGGTATTTTAGAACAAGATATAAAAAATTAGATGGAACAAGAGCTCAATATCATTCTAAAAGATATATGACTAAACGTGAGGCACAGAAAGCAGAAGCAGAATTCTTGATCAAATCTCAAAATGAAGCTAGTATTAGCTCTTTAATATTTAGTCAGATTATTAATTTGTTTATAGAAAATAGATCCACTATAGTTAAAGAAAAAACTACGTATGGCTATAAAAATAAACGTCCATATTTAGATACAATAGCTAATGTTAAATTAAAAGATTTCAACATCGAAGTATATGAAAGATGGAGACGATATATAAATAGTTGTGACATTTCTACACGATATAAAAATGATATTTATAAGTTTCTAAAGTCATTATTAAATTATGCTACAGATTGGTATGGATTCAGCTTCATACACGTGTATAGAAAAATGCATAATTTTAATAATACAAATGAACTTCCAAAAGAAATGTTATATTTTACTTATGATGAATTTCAAAAGTTTTTATCTGTTGAAAAAGATATTAAATTTAGATGCGCATGGCAGCTACTTTACTACTGTGGATTAAAAATTGGTGAGCTAAAAGGTATTACTTGGAAAGATATTGATTTTGAAAATAAAACTGTAAGCATAAACAAATAAATAACTCAGCAATCCTGTCGTTCTAGATGGTCATTTTCGCCACCAAAGACAGTTAAGAGTAATAGAGTTCTACCATTAACAAAAGTGCTCTGAAATAACTTAAAATCACCTAAAGAAAGTGATTCTAAAATACTATTTGGATTTAATAATACATATTTTGTAATAGGAAATATTGTTCCACAAATAAGTAGTACTATTACAGCTAGAAAAAATCGCAATTGTGAAATAGCTGGAGTCATGCAGATAAGGATACACAACTTTAGACAATCATATGCTTCCTTATTAATTTATAAAGGTGCTAATATTATTACAGTTTCTAAATTCTTAGGACACACTAAAATAGAAGAAACACTTAATACATATACGCATTTATATAAAAATGCTCTAACAGATATTACATCATTAATTGATGATATGAATGAAACTTGGATTAACTCCTAGCCTTTTTTATTTTCTATAATATTTTCTAAGTCGCTTTTTATTCCTATGACATCATCACCATAGCATTTTGCATTTTCATAAATAATATTATTAATTAAAATTAATGATTTCTCATCATCTATAGTCATATATGAATCTTTTCCATGTTCTTCTGTTCTCATTTTGTAATATTTATCAGGAACAATCATCAATGCAAACTTTGGATCAAGAGGAAGGATCATACATTCATATCCTTTAGTCTTTATATTTGATATCATAGATTTTAGAGTAACAAACCCCATTGCTGTTTTATTCACCATTAAAAACACTTTCATATTTTTTAATAATTTTATATTCATATCTTCCATGATATAAGCAATATGTTCATGATCATATCCACCATCAATTAAAACACTAGTTAGCGATTGCTCATTCACACTTTTTATAAATCTTGGACTTCTAAATAAAGACATTCTAAATATTTTTTCTGCAAATCCAAGTATATCTTCAATTACAAGCTTGTCCTGTTTATTATAAACAAAAGACTCTATATTTGAAATCAAATTACCTAATTGATCTTCATAATTATAATTTAAGTATTTTTCAAAATACATACTATAAAAGCCCAATGCTCTATTATAAGTAGAAGCTGAACTAGAATGTATATTATTAGTATTAGTATTTAAAACATATAATTTATCGTTATCACAAAATCTTTTTAATAATAGTTTTGGTACTTGAGTATGAGATTTTAAAACATATGAAAATAAAACTGTTACACCATCAAAATTAGTATGACATAATCCAAAATAATCATTGTCATTATCTAAATATAATAATATATCGTTATCTTTAAGCTTATTAATCAGTTTAGTTACTTCGTTTTTAGTAAGTTTTATATTTATAGTTACATTATCCTTAAAAGGCTTATTTAATTTATAATAGTAACCATTATTTATTACACCTAAATCATACTCATATTTTTCTTTAATTAACTCAATAATCTCATTCATATTATCGCCTCAAATAATATTATACCATCATAATAGTTAATTTATAAATGTTTAAAAATCCCTTATAAAATGGGCTATTATTCGTTAAAATGCTAAATAAAATTGGACCAAAATTGGACCAAAAAAATTATTTTCAAAAATCATAAACCCTTATAAATACTGGTTTAAAACAAAAAGTGAGCCGATTTCTCGGCTCTTCAGGGGGTTTTGGTTGATACACCTTAACATTGAATTCGTTAAGGTTATCAGCATGATATCTCTACCATGCTAAAATAATCATAAACGAATTTTTAATCTTTGTCAATCACAATTTTTAATAATTTACAAAAAACAAAATTATTTAACTTTTTTAAGTTCTTCGTAATACAAAATAAATGTTACATTCATATAAGGAACAAGCCAAATATATAAAATTCCTAAAGTAAAAATACCAAGTAATAACCAGCCAAAGAAACTAAGAACTAGCATAAGATAATCCATCTTATATCCATTCATCATTTCCTTACTTTTTCTAATGCAATCCATCGGATTCGTATTTCCATCAATCATTAATAAATTTACCATTGAGTAACTTAATGCAGCAATAATACCTGGAATAATAAGAAGTAATGCCCATAAAGTTGAAAATAATGAAGTTAAAAACCATACTCCAAATATAGGCCCAAACATCTTGTAATATTGAAACATTCCTTTAATATCACACTCTTCGCCTCTAACAAATTTCATAACATAAGCAGTAGCTCCAAAACTTAGTGGTAACGTAATAATCGTTGATAGCATTTGTGCACTTGTATTAACATAAATATTATCACTATTTACTCCAAAAAATGCTCCAATAAGCGAATTTATCAAAGACACAATAACAAACGGTATTACTAAATCCCACACATGACCTTTAATCATAGCTCTAGCTTTTTCTTTTAATTCTTTTCTATTCATATCCTCACCAATATAATTATATACAATTTTAAAATTCTAAGCAATAGTTAAGTTCTCGAGAATTTCTTTCTGCACTTTATAATCATCTAAATTCTTACTCTGCAAAAATTCCTCAGCATCACTTTTACATTGCATTAAAATTTTATAATCTCTATTTAAATTTGCAATTTTAAAACTTTGCTCACCACTTTGTCTAATTCCAAAAATGTCTCCGCCACCTCTTAGCTTAAAATCTTGCTCACTAATATAAAAACCATCATTACTTTCTTCTAAAACTTTTAACCTTTCAGCATCATAATCACTTATCAAATAACAATAACTTTGCATGTCGTTTCTACCAACTCTACCCCTTAACTGATGAAGTGTAGCAAGTCCAAATCTTTCTGCATTAAAGATAACCATCATCGTCGCATTTTTAACATCAACACCAACTTCGATTACCGTTGTTGAAATCAATATTTTTGTATCCCCATTTTTAAAACTATTCATTACTTCATCTTTTTGATTGGATTTCATTTTTCCGTGCAATAAGCCCGCAGGAACCATTCCATTAAATGCCACATCAAACTTATCTTTTAATGAAGTTACATTCATCTTTTCATCCTCTTCATCATCAATAAGTGGAGCTACGACGTATATTTGATGCCCAGCTTTAATTTCATCTAGCATTTTCTCTAAAACATTTTTAAGTTCACTATTTTTAAAAATTTTAGTAATAATCTCTTTTCTGCCACCAGGTTTAGTTCTAATTTCTGTAATATCCATATCACCATAAATAGTTAAAGCAAGTGTTCTAGGAATTGGTGTTGCACTCATATATAACACGTCAACATCTTTTCCTTTTTCTTGTAAAGTCTGTCTTTGATTAACACCAAATCTATGTTGCTCATCAGTAATAACAAGCCCAAGATTATTATAAACAAGTTCATCATTAAGTAAAGAATGCGTACCAATTAAAACTTGAGTCTCACCATTTTTTAAATTCTGTAAAATCTTATTTCTTTCACCTTTTTTAGTTGAACTTGTAAGTAACTGAATATTTAACTTATCTCCAAATAAACCTACCATATTATTAAAATGTTGTACTGCTAATATCTCAGTCGGTGCCATAAGCACGCCTTGATAACCCGCTAGCATATTCATATAAAGTGCTATAAAAGAAACTATCGTCTTACCACTACCAACATCGCCTAAGATTAATCTATTCATTTTCTTCTTAGATAAAAAGTCTCCCTTAATATCACTTACTGCATGCATTTGTCCATCAGTTAAGTTAAATGGCAAACTACTAATAAAATTATTAACCTTATCTTCATCAAAACTCTTAATGTTAAATTTGCCATCACTTGCATTCTTCTCTTTTAAATAACTTACCTTTAACATAAAAGTAAATAACTCTTCATATATTAAATGTAAATCAGCTTTTTTCAAACTGTTAATATCTTTAGGTTTATGCACATTAGTAACTGCTTCTTTTTTATTTATAAAATTATACTTTTCTATTAAATAATCTGGCACATTACTTTTAATTTCTACAGTATTATCCAAAATCTCATCAACCAATTTTTTAAAATTACTTCTTTTAATCCCCTGATTCAAATGATAAACAGGATCAATGACTGTTTTCGTTATTGGTGTAAGCTTTATATCACTCGCCATAAATGTATTAGATTTTCTATTATATTTACCAATTACTGATATATAACTTTTAATTCTAATATTCGGTTTTAAATAAGCCCTATTAAAGATAGTAACATTTACTAGTTCACTTCCAGTATTAAATGCAAAAAATAATTTATTAAGATTTTTTCTTATAAAAAATACTTTGGCTGCAGACTCAACATATCCAGTAATTGTGCATGTATCGCCTTCACTGCACTCTCTTAACTTGACTGGTGTATAAACATTATATCTATAAGGAAAATAATTAATAACATCATCTTTTGTATATAAATTAAGTGCTTTTAAAGCAAGTAAACTTTTAGGTCCAATTCCTTTTATATCTTCTAGCATTGTAATCACCATCTTTTATTATTTTTTTATTAAAAATGCTTGACAAAAGTGTCTCATTCGGTTAGTATATAAATCACCAATTCACTTATAGGCGAATTGGTGCTAGTATCACACTAGCCAACCCCTTTTTATTCTTTGAGGCTGCTTATTAAGCAGCCTCCATTTTTTATTTATTTAATAAATTTTTATAATATTCATAACGCTCTTTTGCAGCGTTTTTATTTTTTTCTAATAACACATCCGCTTTTTCTTTATCCTTTAAAATTAATGCATTATATCTTACCTCATTACGTAAGAAATCATCATACTTCTCAAAATTAGGTTCCGCACTATCAATATGAAGTTCACCATCAAAATATCTCATAAGTGTCACATAACCACACATTACAGCAAGCTTTTCTTCATTAATAGAGTTACCCATACCACCTTTAATTCCTTGCTCTATACAAGGACTATAAGCAAGAATAATAGACGGTCCATCATGTTCTTCAGCCTCTTTAATAGTCTTTATTGCCTGCATCATATTAGCACCTAAACTAATCTGTCCAACATACACATTAGGGTATCCCATACAAATCTTAAATAAATCTTTCTTATAAGTATCCTTACCCATATCAGCAAACTCTGCTACTGCTCCAATATGTGTACTCTTACTAGATTGTCCACCGGTATTAGAATAAACTTCCGTATCAAGCACCATAATTCTAACCTTTTTATTACTTGAAAGCACATGATCTAAACCACCAAAACCTATATCATAAGCCCAGCCATCTCCACCAATAGTCCATACACTCTTAGGCGTTAAATAATTAACCAAATCAGAAGATACATACTTCTTGGCTTCATCTAATACAGCATTAATCTTCTCATAATCATTCTCATTATCTTTAACAAACTTATAAAGATTAGCAGCCGCCTTATTACACTCAAGCTCCTTAAGTGCTCTAGCATGTAACTTATCATAAGTTCTTAACATTCCATAACCATACTCAGCATTATCTTCAAATAAACTACTACCCCAAGAAACATTATAAGGCATACTTGGACAAGATGCCCCATATATACTAGAACATCCTGTAGCATTTGCAATAACAAGTCTCTTACCAACAATCTGCGTTAATAACTTAATATAAGGCGTCTCACCACATCCAGCACAAGCTCCAGAAAACTCAAATAATGGCTTTTTTAAAGAAACTTCTTTTATATTATTAGCACTTGTTACATCATTTTCATAATTTTTAAATAAATCATCTGCTCTTTTTTGATTCTTATCATCAATTTCTCCCCAAGATAGACACTTAACAGGACATATATTAGCACATAAACCACAAGCCGTGCAATCCCTCTCACTTACTGCCACAATAAACTTATTTTTCTTATCTAAGCTATCCTTTGCATCGCTCGCATACTTATCATTCTTATCAATTACAAAAGGCCTAATAACAGCATGAGGACAAACAATATTACACATACCGCACTCAATACATCTATTCTTATCCCACTTAGGAACCATACTAGCCATGCTTCTCTTCTCTAAAGCACTAGTCCCACCTTTCGTAGTTCCATCACGCATCTCATAAACATCACGAGTACTTAACTGATTACCTCTTCTAGAATTAATATAATCAAACACTGTATTACCAAACTTCATATTGTAAGTACTAGCACTATCTATCTTACACTCTTTTAAATAATACTTACTTTCCTTAATACATGAAACATTTGCTTTAACAATATCTTCACCCTTAGTAAAGAAACGTTTTTTTACATTCTTAATTAGCACTTTTTCATAATCATCAAAACCAAACAAATTTAAGATAGCACTTTCCATAATTAAACTAATCTTACCAGAAATACCATACTTACTAGCTAGCATTCCTGCATCAATTAAATACACTTTTATATTATTATCAATTAAATATTTCTTCACTTCATTTGGTACAAACTTATTAAACTCTTCTTCTGTCCTATAAGTATTAACAAGCAAAGTTCCGCCCATAACTAAACCATCTAAACAATCAAACTTCTTAAAATATTCATCTTTAGAAACTACAACAAAACTAGGACTCGTAACATAATAAGGTGCTTTAATTAACTTTTTACTCGTTCTTAAATGAGAAATAGTTACTCCGCCACTCTTCTTAGAATCATACTCAAAATAACCTTGAACATAACTACTTTCACCAAGTATTTTAAGCATATCCTTTGACGCACTAACAAGTCCATCAGAACCAAATCCGAATATCTTAAATTCTTTGTAATTCTCTTTATAATTAAACTCGAAATGTTTTAAAGATAAATTAGTAATATCATCATCTATCCCGATAACAAAATTATTTACCAACTTTGTATCAAGCATCTTATAAATATCATAAATATCACTTGGTGTCGTATTCTTACTAGATAGTCCATATCTTCCATGAACTATCTTTATCTTTTCATCACTAAAAGCAGATAACACATCTAAATATAAAGGCTCACCAGCACTGCCACTTTCCTTAGTTCTATCTAAAACAGCAATCTTACGCACACTTTTTGGTAATACTTTCTTTAAATAATCTGTACTAAAAGGTCTATATAAATGAACTTCAATTAAACCATACTCATCATTTTTACACATATCTATTGTATTTTTAATAGTATCACAAACAGATCCCATTGCTACAATAACCTTCTTAGCATTCTTACTACCATAATAATTAAATGGTTTATAATTAGTTCCTGCAATCTTATTAAGTTTCTTCATATAAGAGTTAACTATATCTGGCATCTTTAAATAATCTCTGTTTCTGGCTTCGGTTACTTGAAAATAGATATCCTCATTTTGCGCAGTACCCTTAGTAATCGCCTTACCAGAATTAAGTGCTCTATTTCTAAACTCATTAACTTTTTCATAATTAATCATTGACTTAATATCTTTATCACTAATAAGCTCTATTTGATTATACTCATGACTAGTTCTAAAACCATCAAAGAAATGTAAAAATGGAAGGCTCCCCTCGATTGCCGATAAGTGTGCTACCATTGCTAAATTATAAGCATCCTGCACATTAGTGCTTGCCAAAATACAAAAGCCCGTTGCTCTTGTTGCATACACATCCTGATGATCACCAAAAATACTAAGTGCATGCGTAGACAAACTTCTAGCCGCAACATGAATAACTCCTGGAAGCATCTCTCCAGCCATCTTATACATATTTGGTATCATTAATAAAAGTCCTTGACTGGCCGTAAAAGTACTAGCTAAAACTCCCGCATTAAGTGCTCCATGCATTGCTCCAGCAGCCCCTGCTTCACTTTGCATTTCAATAACATTTACCGTATCTCCAAACACATTCTTTTGGTTCTCACTACCCATTAAATCTATTTGACTAGCCATTGGACTAGACGGTGTTATTGGATAAATAAAACTAAGCTCACTAAAATTATAAGCCATCTTAGCACACGCAGTACATCCATCAACAACTTTCATATAATCACCATTCCTATATAATAATTATATCTTAAAACCAAAGAAAAACAATACTTAAATCTTTTCATAAAGTATTGTTTCACTATTTTCATAAACATAAAATTTACAGTTTACATATTTCTCCATTATACTCTTAAATCCAGCACCAACTAAAGTAAACTCCCCTTGCTTTTTATTAAACCACTTTCCTCTATAATATGGCACCTTTCCACTAACAATAACTGTATCACTATCAAACAAAGAAAATGCATCTATAAACTTTATACTTACATTACTAATAAAATTAAACAAAGAATTATATAAATACACCTCACAAGGTTTTAACTTATCAAAATACAAAATATTATACTTCACCTTAAACAAACTACTAACCAAATTATTATTAGACGTAATATTATATACAATCTTCTTTAATCTCACATAATCATATATATGGTTATTTACTATAATATTATCCGGCAATTCCTCTTTAATTATCCTTTTACTTTTATGAGAATAAATTAAAATATACTCATCAGTAAACTCAAAAGTATAAATAAAATCACCTAAGAAAGTTCTTTAATATTCATGCCATATATATTTTCAGGATTAGCATAAGTTCCATTATGTTCTACTTCAAATAAAAGCATATTACTATAAGTACTATCAATTTTATTTTCACCACTAGTCCCAATAACATCGCCCTTTTTTAAAGTATCGCCAACCATAACATTAACTTCATTTAAACTTTCATATCTTGTAATTAAGTTATTTGTATGTTTAATAGTTACTACATTTCCAAGCACTTCATCAGCTACAACATCTTCAACAGTACCATCAGCAACAACTAAAACTTCAAACTCTTCTTTAGCTCCATAAAGCACTCCTGTATTTGGCATATAAGTATTTTGATAATAAATTATAGATTGTTCTTGTGCCTTACTTTCAGCATCTTTCTCATAAAACCCTTTTACGACAGACACTTCTTCACCACCAAATGGCTTAATCACCTTTCCATCATCAGTACTTACAACTGGAACTGTATCATCTATTAAATTTCGGTAAACATATGACAAGTTATCATTACTATAAACTGAAGCTTTCAAAACCTTCGCAGTCAAATACAAACTTGAAATAATTGCTCCTACACTTAACAAATAAATACATACTACTACTGAACTTTTTAACTTATATCTTTTCATCTCGCACCTTCCTAATAAAAGTGTGAGTAAAAAAATCTATTTTATACTAAAAATCTTTAATAATTATATCTTTATAATAATACTTAAGTATTTCCTTATAACTATAACCATCTTTAGCAAGCAAATTAGCTCCATTTTGACTCATACCAACACCATGTCCATACCCCTTAGTAGTAATGCTTACGTCATCACCATTTATTTTTATTTCAAAATCAGTAGATCTTAAATTAAGTAATTTTCTTACCTCTACACCTTTAAAACATTTATCTTTAACACACATCTCACTAACATGATTAGTTTCATTTCTCTTAATATCTAACCCATCAAGTGAACTTACTCCTAACTTACTTAATATATCACTAAGTTTATAATTCTTACTAACCTCATAATTATTTAAATTAACCTCTAAAAGTGATGGCACGCTCTCTATATCATTAGTTCCAAACACCTCTACAGAGTTTTCTGTATATCCATTACTCATCGCAAAATAAAATGTCTTCATAATACTATCATTCTTATAAATTACTTCATTACCTGTATCATTTACTGCATTTATTACTTTTTCATAATACTTATTAAAGTCATCACCCCATCTTTTTTTTAATTCATAAATATCCAAATAAGCTTGAGCATTCAAATTTGTACTATATAAATTATCATTATCTTTAGAACTCAATAAATAACTTCTTGCAGTAACCGCCTGTGCTTTTAAAGCCTCATCATTAAATAAAGCTGGCATCTCTGCCGCAACCACTCCAAATACATAATCATTAATATCTAAATATAAATTTCTATCTTTCAAATATACAATTTTTGTATTTTTAGATGTATTTTTATCAATAAAAAAAGTAGCTTTTCTCTTAAACCAAAAACTACATATACTGCATGGAATCAAAAACATAATAACAAGTAAAAGTTTTTTCATAAAATCTCCTATACAATTGCACTTATACTTAAAAACTCTATAATAAAACTTCCAAATAAATATCCCATAATAAAACTAATTACAACTATAAAGCATCTTGCTTCCCAAACATGATTTGCCTTAAAAAAATTATTAAAGTTAATACCTGAAACAATAAATATACTAAGTAAAACAGATAAAATATAAATTACTGTCTTATACATTATATTCTCCATTTTCTATTTTTATAATCTCTTCACATCTTCTTATGTGTCTTTCTTCATTACTAAAGCTAGTTTCTAAAAATATTTTAACCATCTCTATTGCATCAGGATTCTTTGCTCCCAAAGCCATAACATTTGCATTATTATGCATCTTACTAAGTTTAGCCTCTTGAGCATTTGTAACATGAGCACATCTAATACCTTTAACCTTATTAGCAGCTATACTCATTCCAATACCAGTTCCACAGATTAAAATGCCTAAGTCAGCCTTCTTACTAACAACCATTTCACTTACCTTATATGCAAAATCAGGATAATCATCTAAAGGATCATTAACTGGACTACAATCAATAAACTCAGCTATATCACTTAACTTATTAATAATTTCTTCTTTTAAAGCTGGACCATTATGGTCTGTTCCAATTGCTACTTTCATACTATCACCACCATCATTATACTATCACTCTTATTTATAAGCAAATAAAAACTAAGATATTACTCTTAGTCCAAATTGTATTTTTTATTAAATTTATCTACTGCACCAGTCTTCTTATGCTTTCCTTGAGCACCAGTATAGAATGGATGACAAGCATTACAAGTATCAACTGTAAATGACTCTGCCTTTAATGTAGAAACTGCTTCAAATTCATTACCACAAACACATTTAAAAGTTACCTTTTTAGTTTCTGGATGTAATCCCTTTTTCATATTCGCATCTCCTTCCGCCATGACTTTTACTAAGCCATAGAAATTCGTTTCTTATGTATTATATCATATTTTTTCAAATATTCAACAACTATTCGTCGATTATTTCGATTTTAGCTCCTACTGAAGATAACTTTCCAACAATATTTTCATATCCTCTTAAAATATGTTCAATATTTACAATCTTCGTAGTTCCTTCAGCAATCATCCCCGCAACCATCATCGCCGCTCCTGCTCTTAAATCAGTTGCTTCAACATCTCTACCTAATAAATCAGACTTACCAAAAATAATTGCACTTTTATCAAATAACTTTATATTAGCTCCCATCGCATTTAAATACTTAATATGTCTCATCCTGTTTTCATATATAGTCTCTTCAAATAAAGACTCACCTTCACACTGAGTAAGTAAAGTACTCATTGGTTGTCCTAAATCCGTTGGAAAACCTGGATAAACAAGTGTCTTAACATTTACTGGTTTAAGTTTATCTACCTTATTAACAACTATTGTTGTCCCATCAATCTTAATATCACAACCAGCTTCCATAAGCTTCGTTAAAACAGACTCTAAATGCTCTTTAATAACACCTTCAATTACTAAATTCTTACCAAGAAGACTGCCAATCATAATATAAGTTCCAGCTTCAATCCTATCTGGTATAACCTCAACAATACCATCACCTAAAGTATCAACGCCTTCTATCGTTATCTGACTAGTTCCAGCACCATAAACTTTAGCGCCCATCGTACCTAAAAATGATGCTACATTTACTATCTCCGGCTCTTTAGCAGCATTATAAATATGCGTTACACCCTTCGCTTTAACTGCTGCAAACATAATATTAAGTGTTGCTCCTACACTAGCAAAATCTAAAAATATATCATTACCTTTAAGCTCTTTAGCATCAACAATATATTCCTTATTATCCTTAATCTTAACATTAGCACCCAACTTTTCAAATCCATTTAAATGAAAATTGATTGGCCTAGATCCTATTGAACATCCACCAGGATAAGAAATCTCTGCATGTCCATACTTAGCAAGCAAAACTCCCATAAAATAATATGATGCCCTTAATTTAGAAGCATATTCCTCGTCAATAACAGCATTCTTAGAATTACTATTATCAATATAAAGAGTATCCCCCTCAAATTTTATAGATGATCCTAATTTTTCCATCATCTCAATAAGTCTATGAACATCACTTATGTCTGGCACGTTATAAATAACGCATTTCCCATCAGTAAGCATCGCTGCTGGAATAAGTGCAACTACACTATTCTTAGCTCCACCTATTTTAATAGTTCCAGATAACTCATGCTTGCCTTCAATAATTAATTTCTTCATATCTCTTCCTCTTTACATAATTATCCAACTTTAATATATAATGACTGACTTTTTAAATCAACTAATTAAAGAATATTTTACATAAATTTACAATTGCTAAAATAAAAAGCAACACACTTCCAAAAACATTTGCTTCCTTTTTTAAACACTTCTTTGAATACTTGCCAGTCATAAGGCCAATGTAAGTTAAAGATCCAGCACATGTACTAAAAATAATTGAACTTGCAATATAATGATTTGTTATACCAGATAATCCTAAGCCTACGGTTAAACTATCTATACTAACACTAAAAGCCGTAAATAAAATACTAATAAAACTCTTTAAAATAACGTTATCTTCATTATTTCTAGTAACAAACATCATAATAGACAAATAAAAAAATACAGCAACCATCAAAAAACTAGGATCAAAATATAGAATATCTCGAATAAAAAAACTAAAACTATTCCCAAGCATAGGCATTACAAAATGAAACACTGCTACACATAAAGGAAGTAAAATAAATGTTCTCTTACCTATCTTCTGCATCCCAATACCAATCGATAATCCAAAAGCATCCATACTAAGAGCAAGACCAATAAAAAAAATACTTAACATTATGCCTCCTAGTTAAGTATATTATCTAAATTTTTCAATTATGCTCTTTACAAAAAATTTATATTCAACATCGCTTGTCGTTTCATTTTCTTCCATAAGACAAAGTGGAGGAAATAGAACACACCACCAGTTATCACCTTCTCCATCACCCAAAGTAACAACTAATGAATTATAATACCCGCCATCATACACTATACCTTTATAAGTTTTACTTGGAAAATAATTCATTCCATAACTAACAGTAAAATTATCACTCATTAAATTCTGCTTTATTAACCCATTTATATTATCAAGTTCACTTGACACAATTTTTTCTGCTTCACTAACCGTACTAGCACTCACAACTTTATCATATAAATAATCTTCTAATTTTCTCTTTAAATTTAACTTAGTTTTAATATCACCAGGAGCATTGCTATTACTAACTACTCTAAATCTAATTGATGAACTAGGAATAACAACTGATTCATTCTTACTTTTATTAAGTACGCCAACCGAAATAACAGCAGCTATTATTATTAACAATTTCTTCATAAAAAAATCACCTTTCACTTAAACAGTGGGTGACTTTCAAACTTTTTATTCATTTATAACAAAAATATATCTATCTCTGCCAGTTAAATCTTTTTCTAACTTTACTTTAGCCTTAGGAAAAGCTTCCTTAGCAAGTGTTTTTATTTCTTTACCATTATCTTCATCTATCTCAAGCGCTATTAAAAACTTCTTATTTAAATATTTCTTAGCTACTCCAAAAATTACTGGATAAAACTTTAGTCCATCCTTACCACCAAACAAAGCATTATGTGGTTCAAACCTTGTCTTCTCATCTAAAACATCTGTTTCTTTTAAATAAGGAGGATTACTAATTAATACATCATAATTGTTGAAAAGTTTACACTTATTAACATCTTGCTTTATAAAAGTTATCTTACACTTATTAAGTTTAGCATTCTTTTTAGCTATCTTTAAAGCACCAATACTAATATCAGTAGCAGTAATCTCTAAGTCTTCCTTCTCTTTTTTTAAAGCAATACTTATACATCCTGAACCAGTACCTATCTCAAGCACAGAAGCCTTATTAAACTTATACTCATCAATATATTTAAGTGTCTTTTCAACAAGAGTTTCTGTTTCAAACCTCGGTATCAAAACATTCTTATTAACCATAATCTTATATCCATAAAAGTCCACATTACCAATCAAATACTGAATCGGATAACCATTTTCAATCCTTCTAATTGGATAATCCATATTCTGATACTTCTGCTCTAAAAGACGCCAATCAGTTAAACTTATAAAATCTGGTCTTTTCATTCTGCATTTTCCATCTTAATTCTAGTATCTTCAGCAATTAATGCCTCTATAATAGGTTCAATATTACCATCCATAACTCTATCAAGTTCCATAATACTAAAATTAATTCTATGATCTGTAACTCTATTTTGTGGATAATTATAAGTTCTAATCTTCTCTGATCTATCTCCCGTACCAATCATACTCTTACGAGCACTACCAGCTGCTTTATTCTTCTCTTGCTGTTGCATATCATATATTCTACTCTTTAAAACAACCATAGCTCTTGCCTTATTCTTAATTTGACTTCTTTCATTTTGGCAAGTAACAACAATACCAGTTGGAATATGCGTAACTCTAACAGCACTATCAGTAGTATTAACACCTTGTCCGCCCTTACCACTAGAACGATATACATCAACCCTTACATCTTCTGGCTTAATCTCAACATCAACATCATCAACTTCAGGCATAACTAAAACAGTCGCAGTAGAAGTATGAATTCTTCCCTGTGTCTCAGTTTCTGGAACCCTTTGAACTCTATGAACTCCACTTTCAAACTTTAGTTTAGAATAAACATTATCTCCCTTAACTAAAAACTCAATCTGTGAAAATCCACCACTAGTTCCTTCTTCTTCTCTAGATACTTCGATCTTCCAATTATTTTTTTCAGCATACCTACTATACATTCTAAATAGATCTCCAGCAAAAATATTAGCTTCATCTCCACCAGCAGCACCTCTGATTTCCATAATAATATCCTTACCATCATTTTCATCCTTAGGTAAAAGAAGAATCTCAAGCTCACTTTTAATCTTTTCAAGAAGAGCATGTTTTTCATCTAATTCCATTGATGCAATCTCATGCATTTCTGGGTCATTAACCAAAGACTTCAAATCTTCTATTTCTGCAGTAACTTTTTTTAGCTCATCATACTTCATTACAGAAGGCTCAATACTGCTCTTTTCCTTTGAAAGTTTCATCTGCTTAGAAAAATCACTTAACACTTCAGGATTAAGTAATTCCTCATTTAACTCCTCATATCTCTTTTTTAATAATTCTAATCTTTCTATCATATTAACCTCTTTCTTTATATAAGAGTAGGCTACATTAACTCTCCATCATTCTCTTCTTCAGAATCAATAATTACTAAATCATCTAAATCATCATCACTATCTAAATCATCCATAGATTCATCATCATAGTTTTCTTCTTCAGATTCCTCTTCAGTATCCATATCTTCCTCATTCATCATTTCATACTCTTCATCGTCATCATCATCAATAATAACTTTAGTACTATGATTTATCTTCAAATCACAATATCCTTTATCTAATATAATAAATCTTTTATCTGTCGTAATAAGTTCAAAAAAGTCACCTATACCTTCTTCATATTCACTTTCAGGTAATCCCATAACTTTAATTACTTTTTTAAATAAATCTTGTATTTTAATTTTCTTTTTTTCATCGTTTAAGATTAAATATGCTACATCATCATAAGACAAAGTTTCCTTTTCTTCATCTGTAAGTTTTACCATAACTATTTCCTCCTCTAAAAACCATTATATGTTTCACTAAAATAAATGATAATGGCTTTTTAAACAAACATAATTTTATCATATTATATTGCATTGTCAACAAAAAAAATATACTTAATCAAAAGTTAACACTATCCTGTTGTTTATCTGTGTTTCACTTTCAATATTATAGTATATTTCTCTTCTCTTATTCTCATTATTTACACTAATAACATCAATCTTTAAATTCAAATGATAATCCTGCTCCTTAATAATAATCTCACTAGTACTATTCTTAAAATCTAACAAATATCTAAAACTAGCATCTTCTCTAATAAGAATATCTTTATCTAAATCATAAATAATATTACCAAAAACTAGTAATCTATCATCTATCTTACCATCAGTACTTAATACTAAATCTCCGTCTTTGTATAACTCAATTTTAATCATAAAACATCACTACAACCATTCTAGCATAAAAACAATCAACTTTACCATAATAATAAACGGTGAAACATGAAAAAACTTAAATTTTTATATAAATTAACTATCTTTTTTATGATAACATTTACAGTAATTATCTCTTGTCTCTACACATATGCCTACTTCAGTCCCAAAATAACCTTAAACTCTGCAAATGCCCTATCACTATATGATAATGAAAACAATCTAATTCTGCAAACAACTAACAACAAAAAATGGGCTAATATAAATGAAATATCTAATAACTTAATAAACGCAACAATTTCTGTTGAAGATAAAAATTTTTATCATCACTTTGGTTTCGACTATTTAAGAATCTTAAAATCACTATATTTAAATGCTAAAACTAAATCTATAACAGCAGGTGCCTCCACTATCTCCCAGCAATATGTTAAAAACCTATTTCTAGACTTCGATCAAACTTGGAAAAGAAAAATTAAAGAAGCCATGCTAACTCTTAATCTAGAAGTACACTACTCAAAAAAAGAAATTCTAGAAGGCTATCTTAATACAATAAACTACGGTCAAGGGAACTTTGGTATTGAAAACGCCAGTAACTATTACTTTAATAAAAAAAGCAGTGAACTTACGTTAGAAGAAGCAATTATTCTCGCTGGCATCCCTAAAAGTCCCGAAAACTACAACCCAGTAAGCAACTATGACGCATCCATTAAAAGAGCAAAAATTGTTGCTGAAGCTATGTACAAAAACAAAAAAATTGATGAAGAAACTTACAAAAATTTATTCTCTCAAAAAATTGAAATCTATGGTCAAAGAAAAACAAATAATATGCAAACCCTTATGTATTATTATGACGCTGTCTTAAACGAACTTAATAGTATTCCAAATATTCCCAAAGACTTAATTAAATCAAAAGGACTAAAAGTATATACAAACCTAGATATAAATGCCCAGCAAAAGTTAGATAACACTTTTAAAGAAAATGAAAATCAAGATAACATTGAACTTGCAGCAATAATGGCTGAACCATCTACTGGGAAAGTATTTGCTCTTGCTGGTGGTCTAAACTACTCTAAAAGTCAGTTTAATCGTGCAATCTTTGCTAAAAGACAAGTTGGATCAACTATCAAACCATTTCTCTACTATGCAGCACTAAACAACAACATGACAGAAGCAAGTACATTTAAAAGTGAAGAAACAAGTTTTGTTTTTGCTGAAAATAAAAAATACACACCCAAAAACTACAGTAACATCTACGCAGATAAAAACATTACTATGGCAGCCGCACT